>Ga0073908_1001289_pt1 | contig 36352 bp, 38 predicted proteins | sample MucameincwithD2O_FD_65484 | JGI IMG/M metagenome (GOLD analysis project Ga0073908, IMG submission 65484) | Mouse cecum microbial communities from Vienna, Austria - Mucus amended microcosms incubated with D2O | ecosystem: Host-associated > Mammals > Digestive system > Large intestine > Cecum... | reverse complement strand
AATTCAACAAGTGTTCCTGTTTTATATTCCATTTCAATTAACTTATAGGGGTAAATATATCTGGATGTGCATCTATAAACTCTGCCAATGGAGTCTTGTAGTGCCATACAATAACTACATAACCTGCATCTTCAAGCACTTCACGTTTCCTTCTATCATCTTCTTGTATATCTGGATTATCATGAGGTGTGCCATCACAGAATACAACAATGCGCTTACCATACATAAAGTCAGGCTTGACATAGTAACATTCTGGAAACATTGGCTGAGCCTTATCTGGAAGACGTAATTTATGCTCATAAAGATATTTTAGAAATTCATATTCTGTACTACTGTTATGGTCGCGAGTAGCTTCCAGTTCCTCATATTGTCGATCGTAGCTTAAACTCTGACCTGCTTCACGAACTTCAATTTTAGCCTCCATCATCATACGCAGGGTTGTATAAATCTTGCGTATATCAATCTGTTGATGATATGGTTGATTATAGTAATTTAATAAATTAGTATAGTCAGCTGGCACTAATCTAGAAAGCTCTTCACTAGACAAAGAATCCTGTGTATTATAGCAAATTTCATAAGCACGATTAACTATTGCATGATATGTACTTGGTTCTTGAACAAGCCTTCCTAGTACACCGAGAGAACCTTCTGCATTCTCATAAATAAGTACGTTAGGAATACTATCTTCTCCCATTACTTCTGCACCAATTTCACTACCTTCAATTTGAAAAACGTCTTCAATAGCTTGTTTAAAAGCATAAAGAAAAGTACGTACTGCACCCTTGTCAGCCAAAGCTAATGCTTTAAGAGGTTGAATGTATATAGCGTTAGCAGTTGCTTCTGTAAATAATTTAACAGGCTTTATGTTTCCAAATTTTTCAGGGTTCTGCTCACGTTCTTTAGTTATAGCTGTCATGCGTTCAGCACTAATCCAATCACCTGTCTTTGTATCAAATGGAAAGCCATTACTATTGCCTTCATTTTTTGATTCAAGAATGTAAGTCATTCGACATGAAGGAATATATAAAATGTTAGCCAAATGGGTTTCGTATTCTGTTTTAAGTTCACATTTTCTGATAGAACGGGAATTATCAGATGTGAAATAAGTCTTTTTATCATAGAATTTACGTGAACGTTCTTCTTCTTGACAAGTTATCTTTTCACTTTCCTGAGCTATCATATCCTGCATTTCGATGCAATAACCGGGAATAAGTTGCGACAAACCGTCAAGACTTTCTCCTGTAATAATATCAACATGATGAGAGGTATTTTCTATGTCTTTGTATATTACTCCTGTCTTAGGATTGACAAAGAACTTATGCTGAGTTGGCTCTGTTGTAATCATCATACGCTTAACACGGAACTTTCCACCATTAGTATAGATAATATTTTGTGGGCCAAATTCAGACAAGGCCAACGACTTAGCACGACTCAGATACTCAACTTTATCACTCTTATATTGTAAAAGAACACGCTGCGGAAGTTTTGTGAAGTTATATCCTGGTAAAAATCCTTCGCTTGCAAAATAACGATATGGGTAAAACTCATTCTCTTCTGCATTTACACCCTGATTTTGTCCAAGAAGCATATCACGAAGCTCTGTTCCACGTTTTTCTTTTAAAAGAGCCTCTTTCTTTTCACTGGAATTATCGCCATATATATTGTTTCTAATTATGGTTTGTGCTTCCTCGATTTGTTGTTGAGCCAGTTTAAACAAGCTACGCCAACGATCTAATGCTTTGTCAAAGTCAGATTGATAACAATTCAAAATATTATCCATCCATGAATCAGTAAACCAAAATGGTTTTTCTGTAAATATTTTTTCAGCTAAGAATTTATCAGAAATGGCCTTCTTAAATATTTCCTTTATCTCAATCTTACGTTCTTCCGAAAGTTGCAAATAGCGAACGACCTCAGGTTTTAATTTTATATTCCTTGCGTCACTATAATCTACAAGCTCAGCTATGCCTTTTGATAGCTGTGGTATAGGACACACTGACAAAATAGTTGAATGTAAGTGAGTAGAGAATAATTCCTCATTAATAAGTTCCATACGAGGAGCTTTTACTTCACCATTAACCATTTTTTCAGGGTGACGTAGATAGTAATTCTCGTGTGAATTTCGAGAACGACAATATGTATAAATTAAAGCAGCTTGCCCACTACGTCCAGCACGTCCAGCACGTTGTGTATAGTTTGCTGGTGTAGGTGGAACGTTTCTCATACCAACTATAGACAGGTCTTTTATATCAATACCAAGTTCCATTGTTGGCGAACAATACAATACTGGAAATTCCCCATTACGGAATTGTTGTTCACGTAATTCCCTTTCTTCTTTTTGTACTTGACCTGTATGGTCTTTTGCTTGGAGATTAATATCTGATAATGGAATATTCTTATAGAAATCCTGGAAATATTTATTCGGGTTATAGACAATCTCGTTTCCTATGGTACGAATCTTTGTCAAGTCTGTTCGCAAACTTTTTTCGTTTCCTTTTTCCCATAGAATACTTGAATAAAATAGCTGATATGCACCATCTTCTTCTTGAATATAATTACCCAAAGCAGCAAAAAGTGATGTCATATACTCTATATATTCTTCTTGATTACTGATAGTAATAGTTGCCCCATTTTTGACCAAGAAATCCCTGACAAAAACAGCCAGTTTAGAACGATATCCGGCAATAATTTTGCCAAAGGCTTGACGCTTGTTCGAAGGCCTTACAAAACATAAGGCATTTGAGGATCTAATTTTATCATTTTCATCAAGAGTCCAAGGAGATTTTAGATATTCACGTACTTGATTCTCTATATCCTTAACATTTGATTCAGAACGCTCTGCAGTATAAATACAAAGTTGATGACGCATATAGTCTAATATCTGAATAATAAACTTTTCTTTTGCTTCATCACTTAATCCCTCAAGTTCTGGTATGTCATATAAGCGTTCACATCCATTCTCACCTGTAATCTCATCATGCAGAAATTCGTAATTAATATTTAACAGTGCACAATCTTCTAGATTAGGCATACTAACTTGCCAATTCCCAGCCAAATCATCATAAATAATTGAGCCAAGATAACGCCTCATAACTTCCTTTACTTTTTCTGCACGGCCACCACGAAGATTTTTATAACGTACATTGAAGTATTCTTCCTGTTGTAAATTTAAGTGTTCAAATACAAGCCTAGCAATTTTATCACTACCAATAGGTTCATCAGAAGATTTAACTGCATTCCAAATCGCAGAACGTATTTTACCAATTCTTACAAAATCATTAAAATGACCAGCCTGCAAAGCTGCATCTTGACGTGCATCCACAAAGGTCATAAGTTTTCTGTCTTCCGATGAAACACCAGCCTCCTTCATTTCAATAATATTCTCATATGAGAGCACTGTAGTGGCCGTACTACGGCCTTCAGAACCAATCTTTGCTAGTTTTGACCATTCTTTAGTAGAACCACTATAAACAGCTTTTGCAGTAGGATCATATTTTAATGGAGATGCAACATATATACCTTCAATATATTCACCAAAAGAATCAGGCGTACTATTTGAATTACCATACACATTAAAGTATATTTTTCTAGGCATACGTTCCCTATATGTAGGTTTTAATTTACGATTACCTCGTCTATCATAAGTGAACCAATCATCAGGTATATCATCAGAACCTTCATCAAGAAGTAAGTCGTCTATATTTTCATTTTCATGTGGTATGATAATATATCCATTATTTGTAGAAGTAGTCTGCTCGTCAATATCTGAATCTATTCGTTCGTCAAAATTACGTGGAGTAAGATTACCATTATCTTCTATTCTAACAGAATACATTTCATGACCCGATAATCGACTGAACATTATCGGAAAATACTTAACTTTATTTTCATCATCAGATAGCTCCTCACAATATAATTTCTCCTCCACTGTTATATATCGACATGAAGGTGTCCCTAGAGTAGCATATACATTACCTGTCTGTGGAATAAACTGGTGAATCTTGTAAGGTAAAAGTTTAGAATTACTTTTAGTAGAGATATTAAAATCATTACACCAATTAAGAACATCAATAATATGCTTAGTACAATCATCTTTATCAATGCAATTATTGATATATGTAGATAATTTATCAGCTATTTCTTCTACAGAGTATGGTTTACCACGGAAATATTTATTTTCTACTTCATCATATCTAAGAGCTATATTTTGTTCGATCCAATTTGTTGTTGGATAATTCATAATAAGTTCTGCATCAAGTACAGTGGGTACAGGAGAACTAATTGCCTGAATGATTTCATCTTTTGTAAAATTTGGACGAGATAAGCCCAAGCGTAATGTTTCATCTATAACTTGTTCATTAGTATATGTGCTTCCAAATATGCATGCAGCAACTTCAGCGACTTTTTCACGCTGTTGTTTATATGTCAGTTTATCATCTGAAACCATTGTAGCTGAAGTTCCAAAACAGTAAACTTTATTCTTAGATTGTGCTTTAATTCTTCTGATAAGGAACGACACATCACTACCTTGCATTCCACGATAAGTATGCAACTCATCAAATACAAGATAATGAAGATTGGCCAAGAAACAATCACGCAAACTTTGCTCATCCCCTGCACGAGTCATGAGCAGTTCGAGCATCATATAGTTAGTAAGTATTATGTTAGGAGGATTCTGTTGCAATCGTTCACGGATTTGTTGAGACTCCTGCCCTGTATATTTCCCAAAAGTAAATGGGCATTCTTTACCTGTTGCATTTTCATATTGTAAACGGTATCTATCCAATTCTTCAGACTGAGAGTTAATAAGAGCATTCATTGGATATACAATAATGGCTATTGTCTTGTTTATACAATCTTCTTGATGCTGCAGAATATAATTAAAGATAGTAGCCATAAATGTACGAGATTTACCAGAACCAGTACCTGATGTTACTATAAATTCTTTATCCAAGCATCCTAATTCTATTGCATTCTGTTGATGTTTATAAAAAGGATTCTTAAAAAACAATCCTAATTCCTTATGAATAGGTAAACCATTATCAATCATTGTGGCAACATCAATCCCTATAGCAAAATTTGGATTAAATTGTATTAATGCCTTAGGCCACAATTTCTCATTTTGAATAGCTTCACTGACTTCTTGTTTAATACGCTCGTCTTTAATAGAAACGAAACTACTTATATAATCTTTATAGCTTCGTTTCAGTTTGTTGTATATATCTATTATATTCATACATGTCAATTATTAATATTTTAAAATAAACAGCAACGCTATTCTTCTTCAATTCGTTTTTCAGGAGTTGGAATCAATAAATCTCTTATATTTACACCTAATGCCAGAGCTATCTTTTTAAGTGTTGCTATATCAGGTTGGGAAGTATTAGTACACCATTTTGATACAGTCGCTGGATCTTTACCCAATTTAGAAGCTAACCATTTATTGGTTTTTTTCCGCTCCACAAGTACAATTTTTATACGATTCAATTCTTCCATTCCGTCATTTAATTGCGTTTGACGCAAATTTAATTATTTCAAACAAAAATAGAAAATAAAAAGCCTATAAATTAGTAGCTATATTTTAAGGCTCATGTGACCTGATGACTTGCTCGTGGCTGCAATTCCATCAGAAACTGATTTTCAATAATATGTCTGAAAACAAAAAAAAGTATGCCATTCCGTTGATGCAGGCTAAAGCTTGCGCTTCCGGAACGGCCAATATCCTTGAATACTTATCTTTAAATAAAGGCAAGCTGTTCCGACTGTTCGTATTTCATGCGATGCCGGAACAAATTGCCTTATACAACGGAAACTTACCGGCTGACTTGCTTCGTATCCCGATACCAGGCAAGTTTCAGCCGACAGGTTCATACAATCATACTGATAAATCAGGACAGTTGCCAAAGACAGAGACTTTAAGGTTGCGCTGCTCTTAACTTTAAAGGCTCTGACATTGGCGACTGGTGTCAGACGACATATCTAAAATGAATACTAACAGTCCTCTCCGTTGATGCAGGCTAAAGCTTGCACTTCCGGAACGGCCAATATCCTTGAATACTCGTCTTAAAATACAGGCAAACTGTTCCGACTGTTCGTATTACATGCGATGCCGGAACAAATTGCCTTATGCTACGGAAACTTACCGGCTGACTTGCTTCGTATCTACAATACCAGGCAAGTTCAGCCGACAGGTTCATACAAGCATGCTGATAAATCAATACAGTTGCCAAAGACAGAGGCTTTAAGGTTGCGCTACTCTTCACTTCAAAGGCTCTGACATTGGCAACTGGTTTTCGGTGGCTTGTCTGAAAACGGATACTGTGTTCTTCGGAAATCTTGGAATACTGAATGTCAGGAAAACATTGGAGCATCATAGCCGAAACCGTTTCTTATGTGCAAAGGTACTGCGGACTGGAGAAACACCAAGTGACGCTTACGCTTTCAGTCGGAGGACTTGACGGCAGCCTTCCGCAAATTTTCTCATACCTCAAAAATTTGGGTATTCCGTCTGCATTCTCTGACTTCACACTTGTCTTATTCTCCCTTTGGTTCGCAGTTGTTAATGCACATAAAACGGTTTTCCCCGGCTATGAAGCTCAATGAGCTTTACCGGAGGGAAAAGAACCGGAACTTCAAGATTCACGTGTTATGCGTGCAAGAAGAATGAGTATCAAACAATGTTTCAATTTTTTACTGATATGTGCAGATTAATGACAACACAACTGACGGAAGCTCTGGAGGGTTATCCGCTTTATTCCCAGGACGGCAAGGGAAAGGAGGCTGTTTGCCGTGCGATTTTTGCTCTCGGCTCTGTAAGGTGGTTTATCCTTGAAGGAAACAGGGAGGATGACGATGTGATTCTATTCGGTATTGTAGTCGGGCTCATTGAGGATGAATACGGGTACATTTCCCTCAATGAGCTTTCGGATGTGGAGCTTGACCTGAGTGCTCAGGGACTTGGCAAGCTTCAGGTAAGACAGCAGCAGAACTTTAAGCCGGTTCCGCTGAAACAGATTCAGGACAGCAGGCTTCAGGACTTTCTTGCAAGGTTTGAATAGGCTGTATGAAAACAGAAGTGGCCAGTCCTATCCGTCACGGACAAGACCGGCTGCTTATTATAGCAGGTAAATGAAAACAAAACTATAATTGTATGGTAAATGGAAAATTGTCGTAATATTTTTAATATCTCTGCCCGGCATGGATGGAGCGTTTCTATGGAAAACATGGATGGAATCCAGTTTCTCAATTTCAAACGGAAGACTTCGAGCGGTGTGCCGTTCTGCTTTACCATTGAAGCCGGTGACGGTACAGCCGGCTGCATAGCAAAAGAAATATTCTCTTTCGTCAGTGCCGTTGTCCCTGAACAATGTGCAAGGGAATGGATGATTCAGTCAGGAGCAATGGAGCCGACGGAGTTCCTTCAGGCCGTGGCTGACATGGAGGATGTCAGGTTAAGGGCATGGCTGCTGGCTCTTGAACTTGCAGCTATGAATGCAAAATGTAATCTTCTGGATACCATTCCATGGGACAGACTGAACTAACGGTGTTTCTTACGCTTGCGGCCACGTTTGGGCAGACCGGTTTCCTTGTAGGCTATCAGGTCAATTCCTCTGAACACCCTTTTTGCCTTATCAGGTATCTTCAGGAAAGCCAGCGGCTTATCCATATAACGGATATAGGCATAGATGGTGCAGCGATGAACACCCAGGTAGCGTGCTGCCTCCTTTACTGAATATGTCTTTTCCGGAACGACTTTCATTATATCTCATGCTGGTTAATCTTTTCGTTTATGGGATATCGCAAATGTAAATAACTGATTATTAGCTGTCAATACGTCAAATATGGGATTATTCCGGAGATTGTGGGATTTGTATGGATTATGTGTTACCGGTCATATTCAATATGACTGGATTAAGGCGGTTGATAACGAATCTGTTTTACGGAAATCAGGAAAGCATATATTTGACGGTTGACAGCGTTGACAGCAAATCCAATGAAAATCCGTTATAAAGTCTATCTGGGAAGTTTCTGTAATACAGTACATTATATTCTTTCTGATTTTTCTTATAAAGAATAGAGTATTATAATGTGTCAACGTTTGGCTATGGATTTTTAGCGGACTGAAAATTATGGCTACACTTGTCAACGTTTGTCAACGCATGATTTCTATATGAAGTATCTGATAAACTGGCAGATACTCTCTGTCAACACTGTCACCCCTGAAACGGGTGCATTTTATTATCTGAAAACATCTGATGCGAAAGGGATACGTGGTTATCCTAATGTACCATTACAGCCACAGGTTTGTTCAGCATGCCTCTTCAGATATTTTTTTGCAAAAGTATCTCCGGCATTGCAAACGTCAAACACAGGGCTGAAAATCTTCCTCAAACGGGGTTGAGCGTATTTTCAGCTTTCCTTGAAGTTTGCCTTATTGAATGCCTGCGCTTCTGAGAACTGCAAAAAATATCCTTCGGGCAAGCTGAAAAAACTTGCAGACAGAAGGGAAAAAAATCAGAGCGTATGGTACAGATGGACGAAAGCATCAGAAAACAGTTGGAAAAGCCTCAGACATGGTTCTGCAAGTATTTTCCCAAACGTATTCAGAATGTGGGCGAGAAGGAAATCGCCGACAGACAGTTGGTTTATGACTTCAAGGACGGAAGGTCTCATGAAGCGGTGGCACAGATGACGGCAGCAAGAATGATTGAGGAACACGGCAGCAGATGCTCACAGCTGGTATTCATTCCGGTTCCGGCATCATCGGTAAGAAAGAATGAAATCCGGTATATGGACTTCTGCAAAAGGGTATGTGAACTCACAGGAGCAATAAACGGGTATGACCATGTAAGGGTATGCGGAGAAAGACTTGCTATTCATGAAAACCGTAAGGCTGAAAAGGAAATCAGAAGGGTGAGCATCATCGAGTTTGATGAAGAGTGGTTCAGAGGCAAGGCAGTCATAGTCTTCGATGATGTAATAACACGCGGATTAAGTTTCGGTATATATGCGAATCAGTTGGAGAGTTTCGGAGCGAATGTCATTGAAGGCATCTTCCTTGCAAGAACCCATTATAAAGTATAGAACTATGAACGGAATATTATCAGAAAAATCAAAGTCACTGGCTTTCACGGGACACAGAACTGTTCCCGTAGAAAGGCAGGATGAAATAAGTGCACGGCTTGTTGAAGCCGTGTCCGTCGCCTGCAAATCGGGTATAACCTGCTTCTTCTCAGGCATGGCCATGGGATTCGACCTGATGGCCGCTGAAACTATATTGTCACTGAAGGGGAAGTATCCGGAAATCCGGCTAATTGCCGTTGTACCTTTCAGAAGACAGAGCTGCCGGTGGCCGTCAATGGAAAAGGAACGTTATCAGAATATAATTTCCAGGGCTGACCAGGTTATCGTATTGAGTGAACACTATTTTCACGGGTGTCTTCTAAGGCGCAATGACTTCATGCTGGAGCATTCATGTGGCGTGATAGCCTTTTATGACGGCAAGCCTTATGGAGGAACATTCTATACCTGCAGGGAGGCAAGGAAAAGATGTATGGATATAATCAATCTGTACTGAAAACCTGCCCGGATTATAGTGAAAATATTGTACAAAACAGATATGCAAATTTCTTGCATATCTCATTTATAATGCTTATATTTAGATAGTTAAACAAGTTATAAGGGGTAGTTTTATGAATAACATCTACAACCGGTACATTTGGCTGCTGCATACAGTCTACCAGGAAAGAAAGGTCACTTTTGAAAGGCTTTGTGATATTTGGAAGCACCATTTCCTGTACAATGGGAAGCCGCTGAGTCTTCGTACATTCCACCATCACAGAAAAATGATTGAGGAGAATTTTGATATAGTTATTGCGTGCAACAGAAAGGACTATACATACTACATCCAGAATCTGGATGAAATACTCGGTGACAGCTGCCGGAACTGGCTGTTCAACAGCCGTATCATTGATGTGGCTCTGAAAAGCAGTCCGTGTCTGTTCCATCGTGTTGTACTGCCTGACATGTCTGGCGGTATTGAATACCTTCCTGATATATCGGAATGTATCAGCGATGGACATGAGCTGTACATATTCTACACCAATGACAAGGGCAATGAAGTGGAAGGCCGTTTCCGACCGGAAGGTTTGAAGCTGTTCCATAACCGCTGGTATCTGCTCGGGTACAGGAACGGATCAGAGTTCTGTACCGTTCCTCTTGATGCACTGACCAAAATTTACCTTAGCGGCAAGAGATTTGATACTGACTACAAATTTTCCCTTGCCAGACGTCTTTCGGACTCCATTGGTGTTGTAGCCCCGACCGGACAGAAGCCGGAAGAGGTTACTCTAAGGGCTTACGGTCCATTTGCCGATTATCTGAGAAAGCATCCTTTCCACCATTCGCAGGTGGAAAGGAATGATATGGGGACTTTCACGTCATTTGATTACACTCTTCTTGTGACTGACGAGCTGGTGGATGAAATCCTGGCTCTTGGTGATAAGGTGGAGATTACTTTTCCGGAAAAGTTGAGAATGAAACTTCTTCAGAAGATTGGGCGTATCAGGAATAGATATATAACTTAAAGAAGCCATTTTGCATATCTATCTATAAATCTTTATAATCTAAAAAATGCTGTATATCAAAAAAATACTAACTTTAATATACAGCTAATAGTTAATTACATCAAACTCCATATCCGGTTATAAGATAACCTACCATAATCGTCATTGGCAATATATTCTTTTACTTTCTCTCTTATGATTCTATTATCCAATAATACTTTTACAGTATCATCATCACAATAATTAATCCAGTTAGGCTTAATTAAATCAATTTTATCCCACTTAATAGGGTTCATATAAAACTGTAAACATACATTGTTCTTTGCAAAAGCATCTATCAGTTCGAATAATGAATTGCATTTATCATTTTTCCTTAAACGAGCTAAAATAGAGCATGAAACTTCTTCCGTATCTACATATAAGTTTGAATCAAAACATGGTTTCTCGAGCAATCTTTTTAAAGTAGTTTTATCTATGACAGGAATATCGTATTCCTCATTCAAAAGAAGTAAATAGTATAACTCTTTAATATTCTTCTTTAAATAATTAAGTAATTTTTCTTGCATGTCTCCATTTAATGCTTTATAAATTGAGGCACATAAAAATACATCATTTAAATCTGGAATATCCTCCAAATTATTTATTTTCTTTATTACTTCATTGTTATTGTTTAGTATTATACTTAATTTATAAATTGCATCAACTGCATCCCGATATCTATAATTACGAAATATTAGATACTCAATCAATATTTTTGTATTTTCAATATCAGGTTTGTTTCTATCAATTAATGTTTTTAGTTCTAATGCAAAAGTTGACGAAATTGATTGAGAACCATATATATAATTAAGTACAACGTATATTTGTTCGATATATACTTTGTCATTCTGAGCCTTGTTGGAAATTGATATAATATTCTCTACTATGTTCCTTAATATAAAGGAATTTATCACAATGTAATTCGTATGTTTACTTTGCGTGATTGCTTTCTCAATATTTTTAATTATTATATGTAAATACTCCAAAGCATCATCACTCAGAAGTATTTGTTTAATATCATATTGTTTGATTATTTTTAATAGATCTTGGTTATTAATATGAAAAATCATGAGAAGTAGATGTTCCTTTCTTAATTTCTCAATTTTTGTTTGAGTCCATAGCACACCATCTGTATTTGATTTTGTTACGTGACTATTTAAAATTCCAGCAACAACATTGTAGTAAATATTATTTACATAACTATTGTTGTCGCAAACAATATAATTGTCATTACAAAAATCAAATTCCTGATAAAACTTACTTTCCAATAAATAAATATGACTATTCATAGAAGAACCGCCATGTTCTGCAGACTTCCTTTGATTTGCTATTTCTTCTTTTAACTTACCAGATTCTACTAATTTACTTCCATGAAAACGATAGGACATCAAGTCCTCAAAAACATGTTTAATAGCTGTATCTATAGGCAGTTTCCTTAAAATCAGAGGCAAATCTATCTTTTCTATTTCTTCCACTATTGACCATGAATCAATATCTTCTCTGCTTTCCAATTGACGTCTAATTCCATACCGTATTGAATAGATATTATACATACATATGAAATACAAAATATATTTTTTATTCTTCCAGGTTAAAGCCGATAAATCTTTATAAATTAAATACGCCTGATAAAAATCACCTAATTTATATAAAATGAAAGGTAGTTCCAAATCACTAATATGGCATCTGTAATTCCCCGTCCTTATCTCTTTCATTCTTTCACATAGATTGATATAATCCTGTGAATAAAAATAATCGACAGATGTACATGTAAAATATTTTCTTATATTTCGATAAAATCTTTTATTTATCAATGTAAAATTATCCAACTTAAATATTCTGTTGACATATGCCAATTTTCTTATATATAGAATTCTATCATTATACTGGATTATAAACTTTCTCCTTCCGGAAAATGTCTTTAATTGTTTCTGAATATTTTTAATAAATGGAGAACCAATTTGAAGTCCAGATGAATGATAGTTCCAATATGGTTGTTCATTTTTGGGAATAATATATTTCAACCCTTCCCCTAAAACTCTTATTTCATCTTTGTACGAATCTAAATATCCACAAACATAATTTAAAAGGTCTTTTTCCTTACAGAATTTTTTTATGAGATATAGCTGTTTAAATAAAGCAATTCCTGGATTTAATGTTAAATCATGTTTTGGTATTTCTAAAGACTGGAAATCCAAACAATTATCCACATCTTCTATGGGCAGACTTACAATGTTTATACCTTTATTTTCATAATAAGTTCTTTGTATAGGATCAATATCTTTACATGTCAAGAAATATACTCTTTGCATATTTTCTTTCAGAATATTACTGACATCATTTAAAATTATTTTAAGATTCATATCATTAAATGAAAACCCAACAAATAATATCAGTTTAGAAGCAAAAAGAGATTGAACAAAAGATCTAATCAAAGGGAAATTATTTGGATAATTATAATAATCATTTTCTGTCAGAACAATATTATCTGTTTCATAATCACCATGCATTTTGATGATAGTATTCTGGTATTGAAGATATGGCAAATCAGAATCTTTCTTTACAACATAATACTGCTGATACTTTTGTGTAACAGCCTGTTCTATCAAATCATCATAATTTGTTGTAATAATATGGCAAGGATTTAAATCCAAAATAGCATAATGTATTGCGTTTGGAGAAATCCTTCCATACATTAAAGTCTCTTTTATCTTTTCTATATATTCCTTGTAGCCTCTGGAATCTTTATATAATTGGGCAATTTTTAAATCATCCGTTTCTCTTTTTAACGATTCCGGCAAATCATCTTTTAAACTTTCAATTAATTTACTCCACATTGGAACTCCTGAATTCGTTGAAACACCTGCTCCAACAAATATTACAAGTTTATCCTGTTTGCTTGCTTCCTGAATGCGTAGTATATTAGATATTTGAATGTTATTCATAGTTTTTTATTTTTCTTTAAATATATTTGTTCAGTTCTTCTACCAATAAATGTACCGTGGTTGAAGATTCTTCCATGGCAGGATTTCCATTTGAAACCTCGTTAAGTACTACATTTGCGTTCTTTATTGCCTGTGATTGCAGGTGATAAAGCCTGTTATACATGACAGCACCAAATCCTTCACTCTTTGAATATGGCAATCCTATAAGTTTTGACAGCATATCTGCATAATTCTGGCGATGAAGAGGACCTCGATAGAGATTAAAATGTAACAAGAACCAATACTCAAATGCCTGGTTACTGTAAGCAACACGAAAACCATTCTTTCGAGCCAAGGTTATTGCCTGATTGAAGTCCTTTGCAGGGAAGTCATCCTTGTCAAAAACTACCCAACACTGGTCATAGTAATGCTTCTTCTTTTGTTCGGTATCACGTATATTGATTGCCTTATTGACAAGACTTATAGTATTCATTGCCTGACCTATAGCTTTGACTGTGGCAGTTGTCATACGGAAAGCCTTAAAGTAGTCTGGTTCTGTACGTACTCCTTCACATACAATGAGAAACGACTGTTTTACATTTCTCGTTCCCTGCTTTCTGGTCAGACAGCTTGTACGATGGTCCTTTTTTGTTTGTCTTCCCATACTCATTCCTCCATATTAAAGACCCTCTCCATTTCACCGATAATGGGAGTTGCACCATATTTACCCAACAGATAATCCCTTTCAAATGGAGTATTGCTGCGTACTTTATATTCAACCAGTGAATACGCTTCAGTAGAACCGAAACTGTTTTTCTGTGTAAACCATATCTGGTCACGGCGAAACATTCCGGCGCTTAACAGGAAGGTATCATGAGTTGTAAACAGTAGTTGTGCACCCTTTGGGTTTGTTTTTGCTGAATTGAAAAGGCTGATGATTTTACGAACCAACAGAGGATGAAGCTTTGAATTAAGTTCATCAATAACCAGAAGTTTTCCATTATCCAAAGCATCAATGATGGGATATGACAAAGAAAAATATTTTATTGTACCTTCCGATTCATTACTGCTGAATGAAAAAGCTATACTATTGGTTTCTTTTCCCTCATCATCATATTGCCGGTGGGTACTAACGATACGGTTATCTGTTTTTACGATACTGTCTATCCCCAGATCTGCATATTTTGCAAAGTTCGTAATACGCAAACGGAGGTTTTCATCATCCATAGACTTTATAGCCTGTTTCCACAGTCTTTCCTCATCATTGCCAAATATCACATGCATATCATTCAGCCATTGCAGGATACTGACTGCTATCGGCTCATTGAATTGTGCCCCGGTAGACAGCAGTAAAGCATTGTCACGCACCATTTTCTTGTTTACAAGCTCTATCAATAAAGAACTTTTCTGATGAACAGTGGTTTCTTCTTCTGTCCTGTAGAATATTTCGACTTCTTTGGCTCTCTTTTTATTTGTCCGCTGGTATAGCCATTCGGCACGTACTGCCTTGCTGTCAACTTCAAAACCATAACGGTAAGTGAAACCTTCAACAATAAAAGTTGCTTCCATTGTAGTGGGTTCATTCATTGAAGTGGTATTCAACCGGAAGTTCTCTACATCAATTGCTTCTCCGGCCTGACTGTTTTTGAAAGAGTCCGTGATAAAACGCCTGTAAAAAGCAATAGCCTTCAGAACATTTGATTTTCCTGAAGCGTTTGCACCATAAATTACTGCACTCCGTAATACAAATAATCCGGTATCGGGTACAGTTATCATATCATTTGACTCGGTAAGAACATCTTTAAGAGCAGTTGCAACAAAGGATATTTTTAACTCATCCTTTATTGACAGGTAATTACTGACACAAAACTCTAAAATCATAAACTTAACTCCTTTTTTTGCAAGATTTCTACAAAAATAAGAGTTAAGTTTTGAAAATCCAAAAGATAACTGTAAATAATTGCTTGACGAATACATTTAAAAGGATTGGATTTTTCTGATGATAATTTATTATTGTAAATTCTCAATTAAAATAAGCCTTTCTGCTCAGGATATTGTTTGTGTCCGGAAGTCATTTCTTCCTTCATGTCCTGTACTTCAGCGACAACCTCAGTTTCAAGATCCAGTCCGAAAGCATCCTTCAGCTGCAGATAATCAAAACATAGGGCCTTCGGTCGGTTTACCTTTACCTTCTTTACCTGTTCGCCATTCACAATGTCAATGGTATAGTCGGGAAGCCCGCTGGGCAGAAGTATGGTGAATCTGTCCTGTTTCAGGCCCAGATATGAAGCATGGGATTTCAGGTACGACATGATGGTGGACCAGTTCGAGCGGTTGGAGGTGGAACCTGCATTCCGGCTGTTGAACAGTGATGCTACGGCTGCTGTGTTCAGATAGAGAATCGGACGTGCTTCTTTAAATTCTATATCTTCTTTTACAGACAATGGACGGAAGGATTTCATATACCTTATACGGTAATGTGCCTTCTCAATACATTTCCCTGAAGTCTGGAATCCCTGAAGCATACTCCAGAAGTCCGCTATTTCCGAACTTTCCTGAGCCAGTTCATTCTGATTGCGTATTCCCCTGACTGCCGTATCAAACAATTCTGCATAGCTGAAAGGCACGTCAATTACTGTCTCCAGTGTTCTGAAGGTGGCCAGTGGAATAACCCAGTTCCCGAATATACGGTCATGGATGGTTTCATTCTCCAGTTTCGCAGCCAGCTCACGCTTGGTGATGGAATATATTTCCGGAAAGTTCTTCTCAAACAGTTCCCGGTGTCCCAGTATTTCCAGAGTGAGGTGGGTTAGTCCCATATTGCAGACTGATACAAGGTCTTCATAAGCCCTTTTCTCATTCTGGTTGAATGATGTCTTTGAAAAGGCAAGGAAGATGACACGGGTATAGAGTGCCATATCCTGTGTCGGCTTGTCCTGGCCGCAAAGGGCTACACCGGTAGTGACAATAGTTTGTGCTGCCATACCGTCTGCGTTCGTATTCTTCTTGGTCTGGCCGCCACCGCCCCAAAGTCCTTTCAAGTAAGCTATTTTTCGTATGTCGAGGTCATTCTTGTATTCATCAAGCACAGCAAGGGTGTTGACGACCTGTGATACACGGTCGTTCATGGCCGGTACGGAAGTTACTCCGAGATTGGGCGGATCCACTCCGTGCAGGAAGAAGGACTGGAGGGAAGTAGCCAGGGTTGTCTTACCGGTTCCTTTCTCACCGAAAAGGTTCAGGATGGGAAAGTGGCGGGTGCGTCTGAATATGATGTCACGGAAGAGGGTGGCAAGCAGGTAACAGAAGGCTACGCTTGCATTCTCACCGAACACTTCCATCAGTCTGCCTACATAGTCATGTAGCTTTATCCCGTTACGGTTCTCATGCACCATAAGTCTCTCAAACTGGAATATCTCCGGATTGTTGAGATAGATTTTTGAAGTGGCCGGTATATAGAAGGCCTTGCCGTTGATTCCACGGACAATACCCAAATCGTCAACGGCATTGAATGCACCTGCAAAGAATATGCCGTTACCGAAAGCGAAGAATCCTTCAGCTGCATTCCAGCCGAGCTTTCTGATGCGTTCTGCCGTATCGGTCTTTGAATACAGGTATTCCTTTACACGGTTGAGCTTGTCTATCTTGGCCAGCCATACATAATTGCCCAGTGAGCCGACCTTCTGCTGGAAATTGCTCAGCGAGCATAGTTCCGACTCTTTCAGTTCTATCACCCTGCATACATTGTACATATTCCTCATACGGAAGATTCTGGTTCCGTTTATCTCATCCTCGATATGGAATAGCGGTTCCATGATGAAGTTGGAGATTCTTGACGGTTCATCATCATCTTCACCGATGGAGTAGTAACAGTTTTCCCTGACGAACAGACCGAACTGGCGCAGCAGTTCAGCTTCACGCTGCATCTCGTTCATGGCCGCAGGTTTGTCGTTCCTTCTCCTGGCTTCCCCACGTGCCTGGGTAACGGCATCACGCCATAGCTTTACCTTCCCGTGCAGTCTGGAGAGCTGTTCTATGCATTGGTCATACACAAGCTGGTCCTTTATATAGCGCAGCAAGTCTGCTATTTCCGCAACACACTTTCTTTCCTCTACCATGGAACCGGCTACCAGAAAACGTTTCTGTGCCAACCAGATGATAAAATGCTTTTCCGGAAGTGAAGTATAATCCTCCCTGCTGCGGATATAGCTGTCGGCATCATTCTTGGCATATTGTACTTCTCCTTCTGTCTCGGACGGTATTTCTGCAAAAGGAAGTTCCCTGACTGTTACATGGAATCCTTTTCTTATGGCTGCAGCCCCGTTGGCCATCACCGCCTCAAATCCCGGTCCGTATGGCTTGCCTTCCGCAATATCTGAATCTGGAATGAAACAGAGTGAGGATACATACTTCTTCAGCTGCTCGAACTGGTTGTCACTCCATGCTGTTCCAAGTGACGCGACTGTATTGTCGTATCCAATTGACTGCATTCTAAGGACATCAGGAGCACCTTCCACAATGATATAATAGTCGGCATCACGCAGTCTGGCGGCACGGTCAATACCGAATACTGTTTCTCCCTTGGAGTAAATCATGCTTGTTGCCGAGTTGATATACTTGGGAGCTTTCCTGTTGTCTCCGATGTATCTGGCCGTATAGGCAATGATGCGTCCCCATCTGTTTCTCACGGGAATCATGATACGCTGTCGGAACATGGCGTATGTGTTTCCGTCCTCACCACGCTTGAACATGCCAAGTTCATACAGCAGTTCTTCGTTCAGAGCCTTGCTTCTGCAGAAATCCATAAAGGCCTGACCATCTTTCGGTGCATAGCCTATTCCGGCAAAGGCACAGAACTCCTCATGCCACCGGCCGTATGCATAGGCTCTGGCATCAAGGCTCTCTTCCTTGTCTGTTGCCCTTAAATTTTGGAGGAAGAAGGTCTGGACTGTATCGAGAACTGTCAGAAGTGATTCCCGGTGCCTGGCTTCGGCCATCTGTTCCTCACTGCGCTCTTCTCTGATGTATTCTACCGGAATATTATGGTTCCTGGCAATAAATTCCACTGCGGCACTGAAGGAAAGGTTTTCCTTTTCCATTATAAACGTAATGGAATCACCGCCACAGTTACAGCTGAAACAGTGGAAGAGATTCTTGCTTGGGGTAACGGCAAAGGAACCGGTCTTTTCGGAATGAAAAGGACAAAGTCCCATCAGTGTTGAACCTTTTCTGGACAGTCTGACATAAGGACTGAGTACGTCTTCTATGGCAAGTTCCCTTACTTTCCGTATGGTTGTTTCGCTTATCATAACGTACTGAGCAGGTTCCAACAATCGATTATTGACTGGCCGGAGTATTTCGGACGGCTGACATTATTAGGATTAAGCGGTTGGATATATCCGTTATCTCTGTATTTTTTGAGTGTCTTGTTGCTGATACCGAGTTCAGCACAGGTGCGCTTGACTGAATAGACACCGTTTGGATCGCACGCTGGTCTGATTTCTTTCATTATTATAAAATCATTATGAATGTGCGATACAAAAGACCTGTCCGGCTTTATCGTTAAGTGGCAAAACTATAAGCTGGTGGACAAAGGTTACTGACGCACATTCCTGTACCTACTATAATTGCTTTCTTTATATTTCATAGAGTATCACGGCTAAACTAAACATGTATAGTTTGTCACTATTAAAATATTAGCCATAATATGTTTATCATTTATCTCTTTTGACTGGTCTTTCGGCCTGTTTTGGCAGACTTCCATCAAAATAGTCCTGAGTGGTACGCTGCAAGAGCCTGAGGTCTGCCGTGCGATATTCCACCTTACCGGGTCTTTTATAGGAAACCACCTTTCCCTGACGTTTCCACCGTTCTACATTCCTGCGGCCAAACAGCTCGTATGCCTTCCTCTGGCTGATGAATTCAGGATCATCCTTATCGGCTTTCAATTGCCTGACAATTCTGGAGGAGAGGTCATTCAAGAATGTTTCGTATGGTATAAGATGGTCCAGAAACTGTAATATCTTCATATAAACCTGATTTGGTTTCTATACTGTTCGTTTGACCGTGATGGTTTGGTTTTCCCTGTCAGTCCTGGTCTTGAACTGACGGTTGTAGATGGCACCAAGCTCTGAGGCCTGTGTACGGACGCTTTTCAAACGTGAAATGGGGAATGAAACGGATTCACCTACTTCAAGGGCAACAAGTGCCGGACGGATTTTTTCTAAGTTTTCAGACATAATTGTTGGATGTTTAATATTTAATGTTTAACTTTGTATTCATCAAATGAATAGGTTACACCACAAAGTAACATAAAATGGTTTATATAACCAAATATTTGTTTGATGATTTATTGTTTAAGATGTATTTATTGAAGGAATCGCATGGATAATGACATAAAACACGTGCATGTAGGTCAGGCTATCGACAAAAGACGCAACGAGCTTGGATTAAGCAAATCTGAGCTTGGGCGCAAAATAGGTGTACCGCAGCAGCACATAAACCGCATACTGGAAAGGGAGACAATGGAAACGAGCAGGCTTATTAAAGTCAGCGAAGCATTGGACTTCAATTTCTTTTCCCTTTTCTGTCCGAAACAACATCATATATCGGCACACCTTGCAGCCGTTTCATTGGATGGAAATGCAAATAATCTGATAGGTGATGCAGAACTGGCCGTACAGTTATCCAGCGAAAAGAAAGAAACAGAGAACCTGAGGGAAACAATCAAGCTTCTGAAAGAGCAAATAGAGAGTCTGAACTCACAGATTTTACGTCTTGATTCAAACCTGAAGGATAAGGACGTGATTATTGAACTATTGAAAGATAGGAAATAAACAATACTGAAATTTAAATGAATGCGTCATCTCGTTACAGAGAGGTCAAATCATTCATCCTTAATATCTATTGCAACTGTTCCAAGCATTGTATAGGATTGTATCAAGATGCATACAGATTACATACACAAATATTGCATCTTATTGAAATACAGATATGTATTGGAGACGCGCAAGCTGCGATAGAAGAATAATGCTAAGAATATAGCAGCTTTAGAAAAAAGTCATACCAAAGCGCATACACTTCACATACACCGGCGATATAACTCTTTGAAAAATAGTCGTGTATATTAGTGGCGCAGGCTGCAATCGAAGGCTGATATTTGATAATGTAATGTATTGATAAATAATGTTTTGTATGGGTTTATAGCGCTGAGGATGTGCTGTAAACCCATATTTGTTTTATCTGCATTCTAAGCACTTTATACAGGGTTTTGCTTTGGAAGGTTTAGAAATATTTTGTAATTTTGCAATGTCCGGTTTAGAAAGAAGTTTAGAAGTTTGATAAACTGTAAATCAAAATATATGGCTACATTTAGAACTTGTGTGCAGAAGCAGCGTAAAGATGGATTCTATCCGGTGTATATACATGTCACACATCTGAAAAAGAGTATGTGGTTCGTGAATATGAACTACGATATTTAAGGTGCGGGGGTGGGGCTTTCCATCACCAAGTCTATTGTGGGACACTATGGGGGAGGTATATCACGTTGCCTGCCAGTATTGAATACAAAGAGTACGATAAATTTTGATTTGCCAGTCTAAGGCTCAATCGGCCATTTTCTTCAATTTTTTGAAGTGGTGGATTACTTCCAGATAGTCGCGGTCGGTGCAGGCATTGAATTTATTCCATAAGTCACCCATTACAACAGCACCACCGAATCCGTAATTCTTAATCTCCAGTATGTTGTCGGGAGTAATGCCTCCCAAGGCCATGACTTTACTGTCTATAATCTTACTTTTCCCTGCTTGCCGCAATTCCTCGGCAGTGAAGCCGGATGTGACTCCGGACTTTGTGATACAATTATATATCGGGCTTAAGAACAGATAGTCATAGAAATGCTTCTTGTTTTGCACTTCGTCCAGTGAATGGCAGGTACAACTGATGTGGCCTGAATAGTCGTGAGGTTCTTTGGGGTTGCGGGTGTTTAGATGAATTCCCATCAGGCTGAACTCTTCCTGCAGGTAGAAGTGCTCATGAGTAATGATGCGCTTATGATATTTTTTAGGTATCAGTGTTAAAAGCCGTTCTGAATACATGGCGGGAGTTTCCGGCTTCCTCAGATGTAGAATATCCAGCCCCTCTTCGAATAGTGCCGTGATAATCTTGTCTTCTTCCACAAAAAATGTGGGTGCTGTTACTACGATGAGTTTCATTTTTATTGTTAAACTTTTAAGTTTAGCAAAGTTAATGAATACTTATGGTAGAAGCCAAAGAATTTCTTTAAAATATGTTAGATGACTGCTTTAAACAAGAAAACGCCTTCTTGCGTTTTTATAATTCAAGAAGGCGCCCTTCACATGGCTTTATGAGACCTTGTCGGTTTATTTGAATCTTTTGCCTACTGCATCCCAATCAATGATGCCCCATAATTCGTTTATGTGGTCGGCACGGCGGTTCTGGTAGTCAAGATAGTATGAATGTTCCCATACATCGAATCCGAGTAGCGGAACAAGACCGGCACGTACTGGGTTACTGCCATTGGCTTCTTTGGTGATGTGGAGTTTGCCGTTCTTGTCGGCAGACAACCAAGCCCATCCGGAGCCGAACAAGCCGACAGCTGCTGCGTTGAATTCCTTCTTGAAATTCTCAAAGCTGCCGAAGTCGCGTTTGATGGCTTCTGCCAGCTTACCGGTAGGCTCGCTGTGGGCAGGCTTCGGGGCAAACTGCAAGAAGTATAGTGTGTGGTTCAACACCTGTCCTGCATTGTTGAAGATGGCACCGTCCGGTGCTGTGGCGACAATGGTCAATAGATCCTTGCCTTCGAATTCTGTTCCCGGAACGAGATTGTTGAGGTTGTTCACGTAGGTTTGCAGATGCTTGCCATAGTGGTAATCTATGGTTTGCTGACTGATTACGGGTTCCAGTGCATTGTTGGCATAGGGAAGTTTTGGCATTTCGTAAGTCATAACTGTTGTCATTAAAATCGTTAATATTGTATTCATAAGTTTCAATTATTAAATTTTGGAACTTTGCTATATAAACACTATAACCTGTGGAAATGTTCGTACGTCTCCGAAGCTTTTTTTATCTTTGCCTCCGTAAAAACAAAGGAAGAAAAAATATTATCATTTTAAGATTATACGGATATGCCCGATTATATAGAGGAACTGAACGAGGGACAGCGGAACGCGGTGCTGTACAACGATGGTCCGTCATTGGTGATAGCCGGTGCCGGTTCAGGAAAGACGCGTGTGCTGACCTATAAGATTGCTTATCTGCTGGAGAATGGCTACCAGCCTTGGAACATTCTGGCATTGACCTTTACCAACAAGGCGGCGCGCGAAATGAAGGAGCGTATAGCCCGTCAGGTGGGGCCGGAGAGGGCACGCCATTTGTGGATGGGAACCTTTCACTCCTTGTTCCTGCGCATTCTGCATGTCGAGGCCGGGCATATCGGCTTCACTTCGCAGTTTACCATTTATGATACGGCGGATAGCAAAAGCCTGATACGTTCCATTATCAAGGAAATGGGGCTGGATGAGAAAGTGTACAAGCCGGGGATGGTGCAGGCTCGTATTTCGAACGCCAAGAATCATCTGGTTTCTCCTGCAGGCTATGCCAATAACAAGGAGGCTTACGAGGGAGACCGCGCAGCGAAGGTTCCGGCGCTTCGCGACATCTACCAGAGATATTGGGAGCGTTGCCGGCAGGCAGATGCAATGGACTTCGACGATTTGCTGTTCTACACATTCCTGCTGTTCCGGGACTACTCCGAGGTGTTGGCGCGTTATCAGGACCAGTTCCGCTACATTTTGGTAGATGAGTATCAAGATACCAATTTTGCACAGCACAGTATCGTGCTGCAACTTGCCAAGAACCATCAACATGTCTGTGTGGTGGGGGATGATGCACAGAGTATCTACTCCTTCCGTGGTGCCGATATTGACAATATTCTCTATTTTACGAAAGTATATCCCGATACGAAGGTCTTCAAGCTGGAGCAGAACTACCGTTCTACCCAGACCATTGTTCGCGCGGCCAACAGCCTGATAGAAAAGAACCAGTGGCAGATACGTAAGGAAGTGTTTTCAGAAAAGGAGAAAGGAGAAGCCATCGGTGTGTACCAGGCATATAGCGATGTGGAGGAAGGGGATATTGTGGTGAATAAGATAGCTGAGCTGCGGCATGAAAAGCACTATGCCTACTCTGATTTTGCGATACTCTACCGTACCAATGCGCAGAGCCGTATCTTTGAGGAAGCCATGCGCAAACGCAGTATGCCTTACCGTATTTATGGAGGCTTGTCGTTCTATCAGCGTAAGGAAATCAAAGATGTCATCGCTTACTTCCGTCTGATAGTGAATCCCAATGATGAAGAGGCTTTCAAGCGTATTATCAACTATCCTGCACGGGGTATAGGAGATACGACAGTGGGAAAAATCATTGCTGCCGCCACCGGTCACAATGTCAGTTTGTGGACTGTGCTTTGTGAACCGTTGACATATGGCTTGAACTTCAATAAAGGTACGATGGGAAAGTTGCAGGCATTTCGTGAACTTATATCTGCCTTTATCACAGATGCTGCGGAGAAGAATGCCTGCGAGATTGGTGCCGACATTATTCGCCAATCGGGCATCATCAATGATGTGTGTCAGGACAACTCTCCCGAGAATCTGAGCCGTAAGGAGAATATAGAGGAGTTGGTGAACGGTATGAATGATTTTTGTGCCCAACGGCAGGAGGAGGGAAACCCGAGTGTGTTGTTGGGCGATTTCCTTTCGGAAGTTTCTCTTCTTACCGACCAGGATTCGGATAAGGATGGCGACGATGAGAAGATAACGCTGATGACTGTACATTCGGCCAAGGGATTGGAGTTCAGGAATGTGTTTGTAGTGGGGATGGAGGAGAACCTTTTCCCCAGTGGCATGGCGGGTGACTCTCCCCGGGCGTTGGAGGAAGAACGGAGGCTGTTCTATGTAGCCATCACACGTGCCGAAGAACACTGTTTCCTATCGTATGCAAAGACACGTTTCCGGTATGGCAAGATGGAGTTCGGCACTCCCAGCCGTTTCCTGAAGGATATAGATATGCGTTTCCTGCGCCTACCTCAGGATGTGGGAATGTTCCGCAGGGTAGAGGATGAAGCCGCCGTTTTCCGCAGGGAGAACGCCAGAGGCTTTGCGCCTGATAGGGAAGATGTCCCGTGTGGCGGAAGAGAGCGTGTATCTGTACGGCCGAAGCAGCAGATTATTGCACCGACCGTTCCACGTAACCTGAAACGGGTGGCGTCTTCTGCAAATATGGCAAATACATCGCCTTCTGCCAGTGGGTCGGCCAACCGTGTACAGCGAGGACAACTTATTGAGCACGAACGTTTCGGTCTGGGCGAAGTCCTGAAGCTGGAAGGCGAGGGAGACAATGCCAAGGCTACCATCCGCTTCAAGAATGCGGGGGACAAGCAACTTTTACTGCGCTTCGCGCGTTTCAAGGTTATTGGGTAGTGGAGTAATGCGAACCGATGGTTTCGTTTCAACTACTGATTCGCGTAAATTCCATTATAAAAAGAAGCGTCCTAAAAGGAGCGGTATCTGTTTTGCTAAGTCCTCAGGCAGGGCTTTTCAGACCCTTCGTTTGTTCGAATGGCTTTGTGAATGATAGAAAATATAAATAGAAGAATGACTGATAAAGATTTTACCCTTTTCCCTTCTCCCTGCTATATTATGGAAGAAGGATTGCTGAGGAAGAACCTCGCACTGATAAAAAGTGTGGCTGACCGTGCAGGTGTGGAGATAATCCTCGCTTTCAAATCATTTGCCATGTGGCGTTCCTTTCCTATTTTCAGGGAGTATATAAATCACTCTACGGCAAGTTCCGTCTACGAAGCCCGTCTGGCATTGGAGGAGTTCGGAAGCAAGGCGCATACGTACTCGCCGGCTTATACCGAGGCCGAATTTCCGGAGATAATGCGGTGCAGCAGTCATGTCACTTTCAATTCGCTTTCGCAGTTCCATCGCTTTTATCCGGCGGTGACGGCGGAAGGAAGCGGCATTTCCTGCGGTATCCGCATCAATCCCGAATATTCGGAGGTGGAGACGGAACTGTATAATCCTTGTGCGCCTGGTACCCGTTTTGGTGTGATGACCGACCAGCTTCCCGAAAAACTTCCGGCCGGTATTGAAGGTTTTCACTGTCATTGTCACTGCGAGTCTTCTTCCTACGAGCTGGAACGTACATTGGAGCATTTGGAAGGAAAATTCTCCCGCTGGTTCTCACAGATTAAGTGGTTGAATTTGGGAGGGGGCCATTTGATGACGCGCAAGGATTATGATGTAGAGCATCTTGTCCGCCTATTGAAGGGTTTTAAGGAACGCTATCCGCATCTTCAAATCATTCTTGAACCAGGTTCTGCTTTCACCTGGCAGACCGGTGTGCTGAGCTCGGAAATAGTGGATATCGTGGAAAACCGCGGCATTCGTACCGCCATCCTCAATGTTAGCTTTACGTGCCATATGCCTGATTGCTTGGAGATGCCCTACCAGCCTGCGGTGCGTGGAGCGGAAATGGGCGATGCGGGCCCTTACGTCTATCGCCTTGGAGGAAACTCCTGCTTGAGCGGCGACTATATGGGACTGTGGAGTTTTGACCATGAACTGCAGATAGGGGAGAGAATCGTCTTTGAAGACATGATACATTACACCACTGTAAAGACGAATATGTTCAATGGAATTCACCATCCGGCCATTGCAATGTGGACAAAAGAAGGGAAATCAGAAGTTTTCAAGCAATTTTCTTACGAAGATTATCGTGGGCGAATGAGTTGATAATCAAAAGTATAATTGTATACGTAACAAAATGTGCATTTTTTGAATGAAAAAAAGTCTGCGGAATGTTTGCAGGTTTAAGGAAAATATCTACCTTTGCATCCGCAATCGCGGAAATAGCTCAGTTGGTAGAGCATAACCTTGCCAAGGTTAGGGTCGCGAGTTCGAGTCTCGTTTTCCGCTCAAGACAGTTTAGATTGCAATTACCTATGCCCAGGTGGCGGAATTGGTAGACGCGCACGTTTCAGGTGCGTGCGTCGAGAGGCATGCAGGTTCGAGTCCTGTTCTGGGCACCAAGGTAAGGCGGTCGGTTCTTTGAATTGTTGAAAGTAAGTTGGAGAGGTGGCGGAATTGGTAGACGCGCTACTTTGAGGGGGTAGTGACAATTATGTCGTGGGAGTTCGAGTCTCCTTCTCTTCACGCTTTTATACATTGCGGAAATAGCTCAGTTGGTAGAGCATAACCTTGCCAAGGTTAGGGTCGCGAGTTCGAGTCTCGTTTTCCGCTCTTCAGATGTATTGAAGATGGCTTATGCCCAGGTGGCGGAATTGGTAGACGCGCACGTTTCAGGTGCGTGTGTCGAGAGGCATGCAGGTTCGAGTCCTGTTCTGGGCACTTTACTCCTCAAAAAAGGAGAGTCATCCAATGCGGAAATAGCTCAGTTGGTAGAGCATAACCTTGCCAAGGTTAGGGTCGCGAGTTCGAGTCTCGTTTTCCGCTCTTTTTCAGATAGAAAATCCCGCAAGCATTATTCAGTGCTTGCGGGATTTTTTCATTGTATAGAACTGGAACGAGTCCGAAGTTGTTGTTACTGTTTCTGTAATGACAATCCGAGCATCATTCCGTCGTAGCTGTTGGCCAGCGATCCGATACTCTTCAGGGTGGAGTTGCTGCTCTTGCTGGAGAGGAAGGTTATCAGTTTTAATAGTTTGTCTGATTCGAACAGCAAGTCCATAGTTTTGGAGGTAGCGTTGACCTTGGCATTCATACCTATCAGCTTGGCGAATTTCAAGTTGACCTTTTGGGTGGATGCATTGTAGGAGTAGCTTCCCTTCATACTCTTTTGTCCTACTTTGGCACTGAATGTGCTATCGGCATTGAATGTGAATGACATTTGTCCGGCTTTGATACCTGCTTTTGCAAGTTGTTCGTCCAGTTTCTTTTCTGCGGCTGTGGCGGCAACGGTACCGCCGGCTTTCTGCAACAGGTTGTCCGATTCAAATTCAATGGCAGAGCCGGTGTACGACCAAGTGCCGGTCATATTCGCTGTTGACTTGCCGGTTACAACATTTACCGCCTTCTCTATATTTTCTTTGTTGAACAAATCCTTGATGGATTGTGCGTGACTATTGCTAGTCAGCAACAGTGCGGCAACAAAAAGCTGCCAAAAAACTAATCTTTTCATTTTACTTGTTTCTATTATTTGCTATTTAGGCTTTTGTTGATACTTTCGATATAGTCCAGCAGCTCTTTCCGTCCCATGCGGTTCTCGGAAGAGGTGATGAAGTAGGGGGGTAGCTCTTCCCATTGTTCCTTCAATTGTTTCAGGTATTCGTTGATGTTGGTGTTCAGTCTGCCGCCTTTCAGTTTGTCGGCCTTTGTGAAGACGATGGCAAAAGGTACAGCGTTTTCGCCCAACCATTCCGTAAACTCGAGGTCGATGGCTTGGGGAGCCAGCCTGCTATCTATAAGAACAAACAGACAGGTCATCTGTTCGCGTTGCAGTATGTAACTTTCAATAATGCGCTTGATTTGTTCCTGCCCTTTCTGTCCCCGTTTGGCGTAGCCATACCCCGGAAGGTCTACAATGTACCAGCTCTTGTTGATGAGGAAATGGTTGATGAGCATGGTCTTTCCCGGTGTGGCAGAGGTCATGGCAAGTCCTTTCCTTCCGGTCAGCATATTGATGAGACTGGATTTTCCTACGTTGGAGCGCCCGATGAAAGCATATTCGGGAAATGTACCTGCGGGGCATTTCTGCACGTCTGTGTTACTGATGACGAATTCAGCGTTTGTAATATTCATTTTGTTGCCTTTTTGGGGTTTTACGTGTGGCAAAGGTAGCACTAATTTCATAAGTTTGCACTATCTTTGTGGCCAATAGGAAAATTTTAAGTATGAATGGACAGTTTCCCTCGACATTATTGGAGAAGGCAGTAAATGAGTTTGCCAAGTTGCCCGGAGTGGGACGTAAGACGGCTATGAGGCTGGTTCTTCATCTGCTCCGTCAGGATACGGCAGTAGTGGAAGCGTTCGGCAATGCCATTGTGACGCTGAAGCATGAAGTGAAATATTGCAAGGTATGCCATAACATATCAGATACGGAGACGTGCCGCATCTGTTCCAGTCCGCAACGAGACGCTTCGGTGGTTTGTGTGGTGGAGAATATTCGTGATGTGATGGCTGTGGAAGCTACACAACAGTTCCGTGGTCTGTATCACGTGCTGGGTGGCGTTATCTCGCCGATGGATGGCATTGGTCCCGGAGACTTGCAGATAGAAAGCCTTGTACAGCGGGTGGCCGCTGGTGGTATCAATGAGGTAATTCTTGCGCTGAGCACTACGATGGAGGGAGACACGACAAACTTTTATATCTACCGTAAGCTGGAAAAGTTGGGGGTGAAGCTCTCAGTCATAGCTCGTGGCATTTCCATCGGAGACGAACTGGAGTATACGGATGAAGTGACTCTGGGACGCAGTATCGTGAACCGCACCCCATTTTCGGGAACAGCCTGATTGTGTTGGGGTATTATCAATTATTCATTATCTACTATCAATTAACTGAATGGAAGAACAAATAAAGAAGACCGCGGCGCGTGTTCGAATTGCTTTTGCCTGTTTCTGGATACTCCCCATCTTGCTCGTACTGTTTGGAGAAGCCGGAGGCGGATGGGTAGGTATGTATGCCGGAGATGTACGTGCCACTTATATGGCCGAGACGATAACCATTCTGCTGGCTGCCTCTTGCGTACCCGTGTCTCTGAAACTTTTTTCTTGGGTATTGATTCGGAAAATAAATGTAGTGACACTTCCCGAAGCCCTCCGGTTCTATGCAATGTGGAGTGGCGTGAGGCTGGCATTGCTTGCTATACCGGTGCTTGCGGGCTTTTTCACCTATTATATAGTGTTGAGCAGTACGGGTATACTGTGCGCACTGATAGGACTGACGGCTTCTCTGTTCTGCCTGCCGGGTGAGGAACGATTGCGTAAGGAACTGCATATCAATAAAGAATAACTATAACGGACTGAAAAATATGAATAAATCTTATTTCTGTAGTGAAAGGGTGCGTCTTCGTGCTATGGAGCCGGAAGACCTGGAAGTGATGTATTCCATGGAGAATGATTCCCGGACTTGGGATGTGACGAACTTCACCGTGCCTTATTCCAGATTTGTATTGAAACAATATATAGAGAATTCCGAGTGCGATATGTTTGCCGACCGCCAACTGCGTATGATGATTGTACGTGTAGAGGATGATGCGGTGATAGGTACTATTGACATTACAGAGTTTTCTCCCATGCATGCCCGTGGAGAGGTGGGCATTGCCATACGGAAGGAGTATCAGGGCAATGGTTATGCCAAGGAAGCGTTGTGCTTGCTGTGCGACTATGTTTTCGGTTTCTTGTATCTGAGACAGCTGATAGTTCATATTTCGTTGGATAATGAGGCAAGTATCCGCCTTTTTGAATCCTGCGGTTTTGTGCGTTGCGGGCTTTTGAAGGAGTGGTGGCGCGTAGGAGGGCGTTATAAGGATGTCGTACTGTTGCAGCTTCTCCGCAGCGCTAATTGAGTGCGGGAATCTGGGGGAAGCGCGACCATATTTCATATTTTGCTCCAAGCTTGCACAGTGCTTTCTTCCAGAGTGTACCGCTGGCCGCCTCGTCCATTAGCGAACTGATGTTTTCTTTGCCTACCAGCCAGGTGTTTTCTTCAATTTCCCGGCCCAGCTGTTCGTACTCCCAGCCGGAGTATCCCAAGAAGAATCTGATTTTGCCTTTAACGGGATTTCCCTGCATGATGTAGTTTTTGATGTATTCAAAGTCGCCGTTCAGGTAGAAGCCTTTACCGATGGATAATGCTCCGGTAATGCCTTTGAGAGTGTGCAGATAGAACAACGTATCTGTACTGAGCGGTCCTCCTTTATAGATAGGTATGTTTTCCGGGCAGTTGAAGTCCTTCAGCACATCATTCAAGAATAGAGGGAGAGGTTTGTTCAGAACCAGCCCCATTGTGCCGTCATGTGTATGATCCACCAGCAGAATGACGGACCGTCCAAACATATGGTCACACAAAAAGGGTTCGGAAATCAAGACCTTTCCCCGGGCAGGAACCACATGGTTTGTTTCTATCTTGAATAGATTTATATTGCTATACATGCCACTAATATACATAATATTCCACAATAAACAAAAAAACTTAGCTGTTTTTCATTTTAAAAGTTTCTTTTCTCGGACTTCATGGCCTTTTTATTCGGAGAGAATACTTAAGCTTGCAGATAATGGGCAATTTAATACAATGAAATATACTACACTATTTATACGTTAATTTTAGGGCTGTTTTCTATAGGACGGATTGCTTGGAGGAATTTATAGAGCGTATGCAGCGTCCGGGACATTCGTTCGCCATCTGAACTTTTCTGGCAGACTGAAGACGGAGAATGTCGAACGGTATGCCGCTGTGGTAGAGGCGCTGGGTAGAGATGGCAATGCCGGCACCCGATTGTGGTGGGATACCGGCATCAATTGATAGGGGCATATAGGACTGTCTTTTATTGGACGGGGTGATTTTCGGCAAAAATTGCCATACGTTCGTCCAGTTGGTCGTACTGATGGTCTTGGATAAAGGAAGTGCAGGCACGCAATCCTTCTTGATGGCTTCCGGTAGTTACCAGCGAAATGGCGCTTACGCCGTAGTACATCAATTCCCGTGCAAGTTCTCCGCTACTCATACCCGGATAGCCGATGGTGAAGTAGAAACCGTCGGCAACGGAATCACCCAAATCATTGTCGTATACCAAATGGAAACCGTGGCGCAAGAAGATTTCCTTCAGGCGGTGAGCACGTTCGCCGTACACTTTCACTTCATCAAGGAAGTTGTATTGACCTTCATTGGCTGCTTTAAGCATGGCGGCAAGAGCATACTGCGCAGAGTGGCTGGTGCCGGAGGAGAGTGCATAGAGTACGCGGTGGATGAATACTGTGCCGAAGGTTCCGCCTCCGTAGCGTTGTGTCAGCCCGGGATAGACGCGGTCATACAGTTTGTCTGATATGCAGCTTACACCGATGCGTTGGCCGGCATAGCTGAACGCTTTGGAACCGGAAATGAGCAGCACGTAATTGTCTGTATAGTGTGCCACGGAAGGTTGGTAAGGCGCTTGAAACGGTTTGCTCAGGTCTTGGCGGAAGTCCATGGCAAAGTAGGCGAGGTCTTCCAGAACAATGACGTCATATTGGGTTGCCAGTTCGCCAATGATGCGCAACTCTTCTTCTTTCAGGCAAATCCAGCTGGGATTGTTAGGGTTGGAATAGACGATGGCAGAGATATTACCCTTGCTGAGGTAACTTTCCAGTTTCGCTTTCAGCTTGCTGCCACGGTAGTCGTATACGTCAAAGGTTTCATATTTCTGTCCCATTACGACCAACTGCTGCTTCTGTACCGGGAAACCGGGGTCGATGAAGAGAATGGTATCCTTTTTCTCATCGCACTGGCTGCACGTGAGGAATGAAGCAAAAGTTCCTTGCATGGAGCCGGTAACTGGTACGCAACCTTCGGGGGCCACATCTGCATTGATAAAGGCTTTGATAAAACGTGATGCTTCCTGCTTCAAGGCGGGAAGTCCGTTTATATCCGGATAGAGGCTGGCGATGCCATTCTGCAAAGCTTCCACTTCGGCCTTTACGCCCACGGCAGAGGGGGGGAGTCCGGGTACACCCATTTCCATTTTTATGAATTCCACACCTGATGCTGTTTCGGCATTGGCGGCAATGGCTTTTACTTCACGGATGGTTGCTTTGGCAAAGTCTGTGATATGAAAATCTGCGATAGTTTCATCTATCAACTTACGTTCAATAGGAGTATTTCTCATGATTTCAATATTAATTTGGTTTTGCAAAGGTAACATAAATCTCTTATAATCAAGTTATGTTGAAAAAAAGATGATTTTTTTTCTTTCAAGCTATTGCAGATATAAAAAAAATGTCTACCTTTGCAACCGCAATCGAGAGAGATAGTAACTAAGAAATGAAATAATGGTGCGTTAGTTCAGTTGGTTAGAATACATGCCTGTCACGCATGGGGTCACGGGTTCGAGTCCCGTACGCACCGCTTAAGGAAAACAAGTGATAAGATAAGCCTCTGAGAATCAACATCTCGGAGGTTTTCTTTTTTCTGATACTCCCCCTCTTACTCCCCCAATCTTTTATACTCATTTAACCTGTTCCTGTTAAAGGCTGTGAAGAATATGTCCCAAAAATCCTTCGTAATGTTTTTCCGGCATGTACTACAGACCTTTCGTTACTTTCCAAATAATCTTCCGTTCGCTTTTCTAACATTATTCAAAGACGTTTTAAATACAATTTGAACATAACGTCTGTTTCTTCTCCATTGGAATATACATCATGATACACTTTTTATTCCCAAAGTGTTCCCAGAATCCCAATATTTTGCATTACCGTAAAAAAAATAATTGTATATAATTTACTGATAAACAATGCTTTGATATAATAAGCATATGAGTTTGCGGCTGTTCCCAAGTAAATCATCCCTTTATTTCCCATCTTACCTTTGCTATGTCATTAAGACAAAAAGTATAACGAACTAAAATTTTAAAAAGATGGCACAGCAAAAAAATGAAGTACAATCGCTGTTGGAAAAAGCGATGTTCCAAGCAACTGTTGCAGATTTTTGGATGGCCGGCCTGGAGCTGGGAGTAATAAAAACAAATCAAAGGGATGAAGCGTCTCCGAAAGAGGTTTGTTCCGGTATCCCCCAATTTATAATAGGGGTAAAGGGACTTGCTGGATTTTTGGGTACTTCCGTTTCAACAGTCAACCGTTGGAAAGCTTGTGGTCTGCTTGATGATGCAACCCTGCAATGTGGGAAGGTAGTGATCTTTGAACTGCCTAAAGTTATTGAAATCCTACGTGTGAGTGACAAGAAAAACAAGTTTAACGTTAAAAGTTAAAAGTACAATGGAAAAGAATCTAATTGATGAAGCAGTTTCCACACTGGATCTGCAAGGGTCAAATGTGAAAGAATCCACTGTAGAGGATAAGGATCTACAGGCAGGTGCATCTGCTGGTGATGCACAACAGCCTAATTCAGAAGAAAACAAAGATGAAGTCCCAGAAGCAGTACCGATGAAGCTGACAAAAGGAATGATCTGCACCATATTTGGACTACTCGAAACGGGTTATACTTTCGGGCGTATCAAGATTAACCGTGATATTGATGCGAAACAGGTCAAGAAAAAAATAGCTTCCATTCTGGCCTGTAAAGGTATCATATCTCCATTCCTTGTCGTACCTGCCATTGTTTGCCTAAAAGCGGGGCTGGAACTGGAAGACGAAAACGGAAATCCAATCACAGAGGATACCCCGAACCTCGATCTTATCCTTATTGTAATTGACGGGCAGCACCGCATGGAGGCTCTCAGGCAGTTGAACAAGAAACTAAAGAAAGAGGGTAAGACGGAATATGAGGGTTATGTCTATCTTCCTCTTATAAGCGAGTATGACGTTCCCACGTTGTTGAGAGAGGCTAATTCAGCAACGAACCCTTGGGACGGTATGGATTGGGTGACACAACTTCTTGCCACCGCCAAAGAAAAAGGTATATCAACTGAAAAATTGGAGTGGGTAAAGGAGAAAGCCAAAACCGGATCTGATTCCGCTGCATGGTCTTGGGTAAATGGTGGCAAAACCAATTCAAAGACAGTCTGCATCAAGGCTTCAACCAATGATCAAAAACTGGAGGAGCTGGCTGATACTACATCATTTGAAGAAGACAAGAAGCTTTATGAAGCAGCCGCCAAGTCTTTTGAAGGGAATTTAGCCAAGGTTCTCGGTTGGAAAGTATTACCGGAATGGATTTACAAGCAACTGGACTCCCTGATAAAAAGGAATATGAAACGGAGTGAGGCCATGAATCTGTTGGTTGCATTTCTTGGAGGCATAGGAGCTACCAATGCACAGGAAATAAGCCAGATGAAGAAGAGTGCCAATCAGAGCAAGGATAACATGATTATCACCAAGCTGAACGAATTATTTGCTGATTTCAATCTTAAACACTAATCCCGGTTTCCCCATCATGTGAGAGGTGATGGGGATTTCATAAAACAACATTCAGAAAATGAATAACTTGAAGAAACTCAAGGAGGATGGATATAGTATCTGTCTCCCCCAAAAACCGAAAATAAACACCGGAATCATCAACAAGTTACAATGCCAGTTGATGTGTCCTGTTGAAGCTGTTATTATTCATGTTACTACGGTCAGTGATTATCTAGTACGTGGAATATCTGTAGTAGATGGGAACGGTAATCTTGTAACTTCACTGGATAACAACTTGGAAAAGAAGCTGGTTATTGTGAGTAGTGATTTGAACCTTTGGTATGCTTTATTACAATCAGCTGTCGAGGATGAGGAAATAAGTGTTGAAACAATTCCCAACAGATATATGAAATTCTAATATAACGTAAGCAGGGGCCCAGTTTGCTTTATCACAATTGAAGTTTATTAAAAAAATAAGATGATGGGAAATAAGATATTTTTCATTACAGGCCTCCTATGCCTGAGAATATCACAGAAACAGAGTCTAACAAACTAATAATCAAATCAAAATAAAGAATCATGGTGCAATTTAATTGTAACAACGGCAATTTATTTCCATCCTATAGATTGCCAATTCAGAGTAAAAAAGAATATGAATCATTATGTGAAGTAATGTATGAGTATTTAGGGAACAATGCCTGTCTTATGAATGAAATCAGTCAAAAGATAAGGGATAATAACAATCTGTATGAGAATTATTCAAAATCAGACCATTCAGATATAGGTTCACATACTCATGCTTTTCCTTCTTTTAACCTGGGAGATGATTATATCGCTTATATCGGCATGAACTGGCCGGAAATGAAAGAGTTTTTAATTCCTTGTCTGACCAAAGAGTTTGTTCTTGAATATGGGGGTGATGACATGACGCTGGGAATGATATATCCTGATAACCTGGAAGGGAAAATTCCCGCTTTTTTCACAAAGATATTTTTTGAGGATTTCTCTGATTCTACAAAATTTGGGAAAGATCTCTTCTTCCTGGATATTTGTAAGAATGGGTACTTCTTCGAATCCGATTCAGGGGAAGTAAGGTGGTTATCCTCGAAAGGAGTTGTATTCGGTCATAAGTATTGTATGTATTATGTATTCAATGAGTTTTCTGACAAAATGAGATATCAAGGAGAAGAACTGACGGATGAAAGGATAGAAGAACTGATGGATGATGTTTGGAGCCTTTAATGATTAATATAGCTCCTTCTTAACCTGAGGGAGCCATAATCCGCCCCAAACCGCTAAAACGCTCCTCTGTAACCTTATGAACCTTATTCCTGATTATGAATTTATATTTTAATCATACATCCCTTGGAGGTTCAGAATCTTCAAAGGATTGTCAGGGAAATACTGCCCCTGATGTTATCGCTAGAAAAGTAAGTATAACTCCGGAAAAATTCAAAGATGATGTCGAAGCCCTGGTAAAGTATATCGGTGAGGAACATTTCGTTTCCGGTCTCAGCATTGAAGTGACATTGAGTGAACTTTTTGCTGTAATTCCAAGAAAACGTAGAAGAACCGAAGCCTATAACTCTTTAGTAAAATACCTGAGTGAAGAGAGAAACATTTTATTAACCATTAAAACCAATAAGAAAAATGGCAAAGAGTAATAAAAAGATACCACTTGATATAGTAGTAAGTAATGTAATATTGAGAATTAGTAAGAAATACGGTATTCG
>Ga0073908_1001267_pt1 | contig 36697 bp, 32 predicted proteins | sample MucameincwithD2O_FD_65484 | JGI IMG/M metagenome (GOLD analysis project Ga0073908, IMG submission 65484) | Mouse cecum microbial communities from Vienna, Austria - Mucus amended microcosms incubated with D2O | ecosystem: Host-associated > Mammals > Digestive system > Large intestine > Cecum... | reverse complement strand
TTTTTCGGGAAAGGGATACTGGAAAGCGGCGACCCTGCAGGGAAAGGGCTTCTGGCGCATGAACTGGCGCATACCATGCAGCAGGGCGCGGCAGGCGGCGGGGAAGCGGCTGTGAGCGAAATGGCGCCTATGGGCGCGGAGCAGGGAGGCTTACTCGACTGGTTCAGGAAGGTCTTTTCGAAAAAACCAAAGACCAACGCCATGGGCATCATAGAGGGCAGCGGGCACAAAATGACAGACGAGGCATCTATGAACTACATGAACGCGATGCGGGCGCAGGAGGCGGAATTTACCGCCAACAGCAGGAATGCCGCGCTGGCACCTGCCCTGCACCAGAATACGGGGGAAGCGCTGCCGGCAGAAATGCGGCAAAGGATGGCAGGGTTTGCCACGGCATCGGTAGGGAAGGCCAACAGCGACCTGGCGGCAAGCATAGCCCGCGGGGATTTAGAAGCAATGCAGCTTTCCAGCGCGTACCAGGGCTTTGGGCACAGGAGCACATCTACGGAAATCGGCAAGTTTGACAGTGATTTGCGGGCGCAGCATGTGTTTAACGGCTCTCTGGATTCCTATCAGGATTATATCCGTGCGAGGGCGGGCAACAGGCAGGAGAATTTTGCCAGCCTGATGGCAGGATCCACACAGTACAGGGGCGGGACAGGCGTACAGACCATAAGCCAGGGCATTGCGGGCGGCGCGGGCGACCTGCTTTCCATTATCGGCAGCTACCTGACGGATGACAAAGGGCTGGATTATATCCAGAGCATGATAGACCAGGTGAAGGATGCGGATATTTTCAAGGGCGGTACGGTCGACCCGATGAACTATATTATGACAACGATTTTGACGGGCGAGGGCATTCGCGGCGTAGGCTCCATGAAGCAGGCAATCGCGGGAATGGAGCTGGACGATGAAAGGGCGACGCAGGCGGGTGATTTCGCGGCGAAATCCATGAAGAACCTGATGGCACTGCCGGTTATAGAGCGGCAGACACAGGCACAGCGGGACGCCCTGCCGGATGATGTGAAGCCGTTGTTTGAGCAGTATATGCTTTTGCAGCAGGAAATCAGGGATAGGCTGGCGGCAAGGGCAGCAGGATAACATAGGCGGGAAGTGGTAAAATGAAGCGTTTGGCGGCGATGGGGGCATACCGGCTTTCCCTGTATTTGAAGGAAGAAGGAAAAACAGAAATTCTGGCGGCATACCCGTGTCTGCTCTCCGCAGAGGTTACGCGGGGGGAGCTTGCGGGGCTGGAAACGGCATACATGGAAAGCCTTGCGGTCGAAAGCGGCGGCATTGGGCGGCTGTTCCAACTGCTTTCCCCTTATGACGAGGCAGGACGGCTGGCATGGTGTGCACTGGAACTTGCCCTGCTGTACTATATGGACGGGCAGTCTGCCGCAGCGTTTGAGGCAGCCCACACAGGCGGCAGAGATGGTGCGTCCATAGGCATGGCGGCAAAGCTGTTATATGGCAGCGCGGCTGTTCTGGAACAGTTTGAGATGTTACGGGAGGGCTTTACGCGCTGTGAATTGCTTTTACAGGCGGAGTATCCGCCGAAACACATTGCGGATACGACGCTCCGTGCGGACGACAGGCTGGTGCAGTGGCTTGCAGATGAAGACAGCCTGCTTTCCCATCCGCTGATATGGGACGGTGCATTGAATGGAGAATCACATTCCACCATTTGGGAAGAAAAACATCAGGAAGCCATTGCGGAGCTGCGCGGAAGTGCGGCGGCGTTTCCAGAGGAAACCTCCGTTGTGGTATTCAGCGGCATGGCAAACAGCGGCAGACGGTTTCTGGCAAGGCAGACGGCGAGGGCGTTAGGGAAACGGCTCCTGATGGTGGATATGGGCTTTTTTGGTTCTATGGAGCAGCTCCTGCCGCAATGGCGGCGGATATTGCGGGAGGTTCTGCTCCAGCCCGTTCTCATCTGCGTGACAGGTGTGGGAAAACGTCCCTCATGGGAGAGCATGGTGCGTATTCTGGCAGATGAATACCAGGCGGCAGTAAAAAAGGCATGGGAAGCGGGGATACAGGATATTCCTGCCATCCGCCCCCTCTTTTTTGCGGCGGCGGATGATGTGAAGCTGGTTCCGCTGCTGCGGCAGACAACAGTGCAGAAACGCCTGCCGATACCGGGGCTGGCGGAGCGGGCAGCGCTGTGGGATTTTTTTGCGGAAAAATACCTGAATACGCCGCTGCCTTCACAGGAACTGGCGGTCAAGATGAAGCTGCATGTTGGAGATATCGAGAAAATTGTAAAGCGGCTGGCCTGCCGCCCGAAGGATATGTCTCTGGAAAGCAGGGAAATTTTCCGCTACTGCTACGAACTGCTGGACGATGGGCGGTATGACAGCATCAAGCGCGTGGAAACAAGCTATACATTTGACGATTTGAAGCTGGAAGAATCCCAGAAACGTATCATTCGGGATATCTGCGCACAGGTGGAACAGCGCAAAAAGGTGATGAGCGACTGGAATCTGCAAAGCCGCTATTCCTATGGGACTTCGGTAAGCGCGCTGTTCAGCGGCCCTCCCGGAACGGGCAAGACCATGGCGGTACACGTGATGGCGGGGATTTTAGGGCTGGAAATGTTTAAGGTTGACCTTTCACAGATTGTGGATAAATACATAGGGGAAACGGAAAAACGGCTGGACGAGGTATTCCGCAGGGCGGAGCAGAGCAATATGATCCTGTTTTTCGACGAGGCAGACGCTATCATCGGCAAGCGCAGCGAAACGAAGGAAGCAAAGGATAAATACGCCAATACGGAGGTCGCTTATCTTTTGCAGAGGATGGAGGAATATGACGGCATCGTGATTCTGGCGACGAATTACAGCCAGAATATTGACGCGGCGTTTATGCGGAGGATTCGTTTTACTGTGCATTTCCCTCTGCCGGACGAGGCACGCCGCAAGGAAATCTGGCATTCTGCTTTTGCGGAGGAAACGCCCCGCGGGACTCTGGATTATGAATATCTGGCGCGGCAGTTTGAATTCAGCGGCGGACAGATTAAAAACGTGGTCTGGAACGCATGCTTTTTTGCGGCAGGAGAAGGAGCATCTGTGGAAATGCGGCATATTATGCGGGCGATACAGATGGAACTGAAGAAGGATAAAAAGGTCTCTTTCCAGGAGGCTCTGGGAGAGTATGCAAGATTGATTTATTAACGCATAAAAATGTGAAATGATATGTTTATTTTTTGCTGTATTCTACTGGCAGAACGCAGTTTTGTCAGATAAAATTCAAGGCCTGGCCCTTTTTCAAAGGGTTTGCGGAGGCTGGGGGGCGTTGAACGTCCGGCAGCGTTCGTATAACGCCGGCCGGAACGGAGTGTAGACAAAGCCTTTACGGTTTTTATGAAAGGATGGTTGATATGGCTGACTATTTTAGAATTACGGAAGGAACCCTGCATTGGTTTCTGCCTTTGCTGCCCCAAAGCGAAGTGGACGCACTGAAAAATATGCCGGATGATGTATTTGCCATTGGCGCATCCTGCGAGAAATGCGCCTGTGGGATTCTTGTGTTCAAGGGTGGGGAAATCGTGGATATCCGGTATATTGCAGTGGCAGAAAAGTACCGCCGGCAGGGCGTTGCAACGGGAATGATTGATTTCCTCTGCCGCCATATGTGGGAATCCGCTACGCCTGTTACCTGTACATTCGCTGCGCAGGATAGGCTGGATCCGATGTATAGCCTGTTTAACAGTATGTGGAATTTCTCCATTGGGCAGGAGGAGGGCTTTTCCTGCCGTATCCCGCTGTCCGCCCTGGCGGAAAGCAAAACGCTTGCGCCGCTGAAGAAGAGGAGCACAGCACATCCCTCCTTTTTCTCTTTGACTCCGCTGGAACAGAAAAACTTTTTCCAGCAGATGCATGAACTTGGAAACATTTACCTGAATGAAATAAAGGAGGAACAGTATAAAAAAGACCTCTGCCTCTGCGAAACGGATAAATCGGACGTAAAGGCGGCCATTTTTGTGACACAGGAGGAGGCGCCGGATATGGAGCTGGTGTTCGCATGGTGTGCGCAGGGCTGGCAGAAAACACTGATTGAGCTGCTGGCTCAGGCAGGCGCGCAGATTCTGGCAGGCGCGGAGGGCTTCCTTTCCATCGCGGCGGTCACGCCGTCTTCTGCGGCAATTGTGGAGAAGCTTCTGCCGGAGCGGGAACTGCTGGGCAATTATTACCGTGCTGTTTGGGATATGGAGCTGTAAAAGGAGGGGATTGGAATGAATATGATGAACCAGAGCCATGAGGAAATCAACAAGACGATGCGCATTTTGGAAGCGGAGCGCGAAGGGTATTTGGATGACATGGTGTATGAGTCCCGTGTGGCGCTTGAACGGCAGCATGACATAGAAAATATGCGCAGGGAGATGGAATGGGCCGAACGGTTTGAGGGCTTGAACCTGCCGCAGGAAAACCAGATAGAGGAGCCCGCACCTCCCGTTGTGGCGGAAAGCCGGAAAGAGCGGAAAAAGCGGGAGGAACGGGAAAAGGCAAGCGCAATGGCAACGGAACAGGCAAACCGTGAGGCTGCCATGGTAGCAGGGCGTTCAGCCAGGCGCATTGCTATTTCAGTGAATGGGAATATGAGCAGTGAAGACCTGCGACAGGAACGGGAAGTGTGCGAGGAAAAGCTGAAAACAACCAGGCTGATTGAAAAATCAAGGCTTCTGGATGCGGGCGATGATGCTTCAGAAGATGAAAAGCTTCAAATCCGCTGGGAGGAGGAGGACGAGAGGGCGAAAATCCTTAGGGATTACGCGCGTATACTGCCAATCGGCTCGGAAGAACGGGCAGAAGCGATGAAAAGGAAGGAGGCGCAGGAGCTGAGAGCCGACAAGCTGCGCAGGCAGCTGAAGGTGATGCGGATTGCCGACAGAAGAGAACGGGAAAGGGAAGAAAAAACGCTTGCCCGCCATGCAAAGTTTGATGCGATGAAAGCTGTTTTCCGCAAAGAAAACCCGCTTTCCCATGAAGATTCGACGTATATCATCCGTGGACTGGGGGAGCAGGGGGGAGATATGCACCTGATCAACATCGGGCGGGCGTTTTTCGGCGGCACAAAGCCGATGTACATATTTGAAGACCGCAACGCACCGATACTGGATGATTTTGGCGAGGTCCAGGGCTATCAACAGTACCTGTATAAGGAAGCGATAAACTGCTTAGGCTTTGACAAGCCGCAAGGCGCGCTTGTAACAACGGCGGCGGCAAAACTTCAGGATAAAATCTGCGGGCCGTATTCCATTCCAGCTTATACCGCGGAGCAGGATGGCAGGGTGATTGGCTCTTTCCAGAAGATGATAGACTCTTTGTCGATGGAAACGGACCTTTTTCAATGGCAGGCAAACCCGCAGGCGAATCCTCCGCTTGAAAAAAACGTTACAGATGAGATACTACGGGAGCATACGCTGGACTGGCTGCTCTGCAATTTTGACACGAAAGGGGAAAATTTCCTGATGCGCAGGGAGGACGGGCATCTCTGCTCCATCGATAAAGAGGCGTCCTTCAGCAAGCTCAAGGATGGGGGCGCGGCGCATATGAGTACGGATTATAAGCCGCATTCCAACGATACGATTTATAATACGATATTCCGGGAATATGCGGCAGGGCGGCAGGAGCTGGACCTTTCTACCGTAACCGCGCAGATTCTGAAGGCGGAACAGATTACGGATGAAGAATATCTCTGGACGTTCGATGCAATGCTGGCGCAGAAATATGGCAGAAGGAGCGCGCGGAACAGGGACCGTCAGGCGGCGGAGGATGCAATCCTTGCAAGAAAGATAAATCTGCGGGCTGAATATCGGGTGTTTTTTACGGACCTTGTCAACAGGCGCCATCAGGCATTGATGGAAACCAAAGGGCAGAGAGAGGAAGCTATCAGGGAAAGGCTGGCAAAGCAAGAAATTGAAAACGAAGAAGCGAATAGAGAATTACAGCTCATAAATGACAGATACGGGATTTTGGATGATACCGCCAAATTTTTGAATCCACAAACGGGGCAGTTCCGCTTTGCGGATGAGTAAGGTGGATAGATGGATATGAAAAGAAATCCAATTCTCTCCCTGAAAGGGGGCAGGCCGGGGAACCTTGAAGGTTCTCCGGTTTTTGTACCTGGGAGAACAACAACTGTACGGTTAGGCGGACGTTATTTACCACAGAAAGGCTCTCACTGTTACCAGTGAATGCCGGGTAACGTCTACCGGAAAGCCTTTTTACCAGTTCTATGATTTTCAGCCACGCACGGCCTTTTTCGTTGTAAACAAATTTGAACGTGTCTTTGACTTCGCCTGTGTGTTTTATCACTTTGAACAATGAAATGCTGCCCTTGTTCGTTCTGAGTGGTGCAAAAAGCGGTTCATTATTCAATCTTCTTCTTGAAAACAATGATAGGGGAGGATAGAAGCGCAGATATAACTTGCAAAAAAATAACAGACAACAAAAATTGCCGTCTGTATAAAGGATTCATTTTTTCATTTATTCATTAAGGCACTAGCCAGCTGCTATCAGGTTTTGCGATTAATCGGGCATTGTTATATGCCATTTCCATCGTCAGGCAGGTATGCCCTTGGTAGTATCCGTCCATTTTAGTCAATACCAGCGTAAGGTCAGGTTTTTCTTCTTTACTGAAATAAAGTGGAATCAACAATTGGATTTTTCCGTTAAAATATTGGGGGACCGCTAATTTATAATTTGCAATTACCTTTTTGATATCTGTGTCTATCGTTCCTTTCAAATAGTTGATTGGTCTGTTTGCGGCTAATATAAGTTCCGGCAATCGCTGCTTATTATTTTCGTCTTCTAAAATATGTTTATATTGTACATTGACAGGGCAATGCCAATCGAATACGAGAAGTGACGGGTCTGAAAAATAATCTGCTCGTTCTGGGAAATCCGAGATGCCTAATGCGCCGAGTTCATAGCTTGTAAGAAAACCCTTGAAAGTCCAATTCGCATAGTAATCATTACTTGCTTCCGCATAAACATAAATGTCTTCATAATAGGGGGTAAACAGTCCTGTGTTAAATATGCAATACTTATCGTTAATAAATACTTTAGCTTCTCTTTGTAATTTGACAAATGTGTATTTCATATAGTTTTTCAGTATTCCAAAATCGTTCCTTCCTTCAAAGCTCCATTGTTCAGGAAGAGCCAGTTCTGCAAGTTCTTCCATTCGTTTATTATAATCACCCCATGCCATAAAGTTATAAAGTTCTTCCATGTAGCAATGATTCCTCCCTGTAGTTATTTGAATTTAATTATATACAATTTATAGGGTTTGTGTAAATCGTTTGAGAAAAAAATCTGCATATGTTTTCTGCCCAAATATGACAGGAAACCTGTAAAAAAGCGCAAAAATCATAGCTGTATATAACAGATAAGGAAACTCATTTACCGGGAAGCCTCCTGTTTTCTGGTTTTGCAATTAAATGTGCATTATCATAAGCCATATCAAAATTTTGATAAATACTATGAAATCGGAAAAATCCAGCCAGGAATATATTATGTAATATTTTGCTGTTTCTTGACTTCCAATCAGCAGGCTGTTAGCGGGCGATGTTCATAAAAGAGGAAACCACTCGGTATGCCTGCAAAAAGCTCATTGCCTGCCGAAAAATCTGACTGTGCAATCTGCACGTATCTTATTTACGGATAAGTTCTAAAAAATCTGCAATAAAAAATGGATGGTTTTCCTTCTGCCTGCCGTGTAGGGTAACGGCAGACGGATGCGAAAAACACTGAATTTTGTCTTTAAGTCGGAAAAAGAAATAAAGAGGAAATTTTGTGTTTGACTTGTGGACATATGATTGCAAAATATAAACAGCGCGGAAAAGCTGGATAAAACAGGGAAGAAAGAGAGAACATTGATAAAAAAATATCAAACATATATCCTTTAGTGGCATAACAACTACAAAAAAGTACAAGATATATGTAGGAGTTTTGCAATATTGTTAAAAAAAACTTTTGTCGAAATCTGTTCAAAATAGGGAGAAAATAATGTTTTACCGTTATTTACAGATAACATTTTAAGACAGATACCGTCCTGTTATAGAGTACATTTGTGCATTAAAATGGATACATACAAATGATAAAAAGAGCATAGAAACTGGACTTTAAGGAGGGGATTGCATGAAAACTGCTGAATTTCAAAAGATAATGAATGGCTGGGATATATGGCTGTGCGTTATCATAATGATTTCTATTGTTGTATTGCAGTCTGTCTTTTTTATGCGTGCGGCAGTAAAGGAATCTAAGGCTATCGGCATTACGCCGGAGGCAAGGAAGGCGGCAATCCGTTCCGCCTGCATTACCGCTATTGGCCCGTCCTTATCCCCTGTCATTATTATGCTTGCCATGAGCACAATATTGGGAACGCCGTATACATGGTTTGTGCTGAACAATGTAGGCGCAGCGCGGACGGAACTTGCGGCGGCGACATTGGGCGCGAATATCGCAGGGGTCGAGATCATGAATGAAAACATAGGTATAAAAGCCTGGACATATGGTATGTGGGCTGGGATTCTGAACAGCACAGGCTGGCTGGCTTTCGTATTCCTGTTCAACCATAAAATGGAGGGCATGGTAAACGGACTTTATTCCAGATATGACCCGAAGTGGATCAAATCGCTTCTGGCAGGCGCAACGCTGGGGCTTTTCGCTTACCTGCTGGGCAATAATCTGGTCAATAAACCGTCAGCAAATTATATGGCGGCGGTGGTTGCGGCAGCATGCGGCCTGTTCTTAGGAACAGTTTTGAAAAAATATCAAAAGCTGCAGGAGATTTCCCTTGGCTTGTCAATGCTGGTGGGAATGTTTTTCACACAGGCTTTCTTCGGATAGGAGGCCGGAAGGATTTATTTTCAGGGTTATTTCAGAGGAGGAATGAAGTATGAATTTTCAGGCAATTATCAACAGTCCGGGAATATGGATCGTATCGGCGTTCCTTGTTATCATCTCGGTATCGCAGGCAGTCGTATTTATGCGTGCCGCACTGAAAGAAGCGACAGAATGTGGCATTAATAAGGAAAAGAAAGCGGCGGCAATCCGTTCCGCCTGCATCACAGCCATTGGGCCTTCCCTTTCGCCGGTCATTACGCTGCTTTCACTGGTGGCTGTCGTAGGTGCGCCGACGACATGGATGCGCCTTTGCGACGTAGGCGCAGCAAGAACGGAACTTGGTGTTATCTCCCTGACGTCCGGTATGCTGGGCGTTGAGGCAGGCACAGAAGCATTCGGTATGCAGGCGTGGACATACGGTCTTTGGGGCATGGCGTTGAATAACTTTGGCTGGCTGTTTGTTGTTTTCATACTGGGCCATAGAATGAGCGGTGTTGTAGAAAAAATGAACTCCAAATATGACCCCGCGTGGATTAAAAAGCTGATGGCAGGCGCGACGGTAGGTCTGTTCGCTTATCTGCTGGGCAACCAGATTCAGACATTGGCGACACCGAAGCTGATGCCTGCGGCAATTGCGGCGGTGGTTATGATTGTCCTTGGTACTGCGCTGAAAAAATACCAGAGGCTTCAGGAACTTTCGCTCGGCATTGCGATGCTGATCGGTATGTTTGTGACGCAGGCGGTTTTAGGAGCTTAAGACAATATTGAGAGGTGAGCAGATATGTATGATAAGAAGTTAATCAAAATCGGCAGAATTTCCATGGGCTTGGCAATCATCGCAAATTTCCTTCCCGCTGTTTATGTGGGTCTGCGTTACGGTGAGATGCCCGGGCTTTCCACCATACTCCAGATTTGGGGTCTTGTAGCGGCGACATATGGCATCAGCTGGATTATCCAGCCTATCGCATATTATCCGACGCTGGGTGCGCCCGGTTCTTACATCGGCTGGCTGGCAGGTTCCGTTGGTGATATCCGTATGCCTGCGGCTTCTATGGCGCAGAAGATGGCGGGCACGGAAGAAGGCACACATGCTCATGAGGTTGTTGGCACGATTGGCACATGCTGTTCCGTATTCGTATCAGCGTCTATGATTACGCTGTTTACGATTATCGGTTCGCAGGTTATTCCCCTCCTGCCGCCGTTCGTAACAAGCTCCTTCTCCTATATCCTTCCAGCGTTGTTTGGCGCGATTTATGTGGATATTGCGAGAAAAGATTTGCGGACAGGCGTCTGCACCATTATTGGCGCGCTGATCATTCTGAAAGGCGGCGGCATGCTGGGCATCCCCGGCGGCGTGCTGACTCTGGGTGTTGTACTGGCGGGTATCCTGATTACAAGAGGCTTCTTCGTAGCGGATAAAAACAAAAAAGCGGCTTAAATAGTTTTGGATAATAGAAAGAAAGGACGTGTACTTTTATGTTTGATGTAAAGATTATAAACGGTACGATTTTGGACGGCACTGGGAAATTCAGGTACAAAGGCGACGTAGGCATCGAAGGCGATAAGATCACCGCAATCGGCGATTTGAGCGCGGCAGAGGCGAAAAAGACCATCGACGCGGCAGGAAAATTCGTTGCACCCGGCTTCATTGATTTCCATACCCATTCTGACCTGTCTTTGGTGTATGATAAATTCACAAGGAGCCGTATCTATACGGGCGTTACCATGGACGTTGTTGCAAACTGCGGTATTGGGGTTGCGCCTATCCGTGAGGAACGCAAGAAAGAGCTGATCGACTATTTGGGCACCAGAATCATCGGCACGATTCCTGCGCCTCTGGAACTGCACTGGAATACTATGCAGGAATATTTCGATTACCTGGACGAGCATACTCCCGCAGTTAACGTAGTGGCATATGTGGCGCAGGGGCCTGTGCGTATTGATGAAATGGGTTTCTCCAAAGAGGCGGCAACACCAGAGCAGCTGGAAAACATGAAAGCCGAGGTTAGAAAGGCAATGGAGGCGGGCTGTGTTGCGATGTCCTCTGGTCTGGTATATCTGCCCGGCGCATATACACAGAAAGAGGAAATGGCGGAACTGGCTAAAGAGCTGAAGCCGTATAACGGTTATTACATTTCCCATATCCGCAACGAGGGTGATGAGGAGATGGAAGCGCTGGATGAAGCAATCTGGATTGCACGGACAGCCGATGTGCCCCTGCATGTTTCCCACCTGAAAGTAATGGGACATCATAACTTTGGCAGCATTGATAAAGTGTTTGAGAAACTGGATGAGGCGGAGGCTTCCGGCATGGAAGTACGTTTCGACTGTTATCCTTATACGGCCGGCATGACATCTCTGGGGGCACTGCTCCCGCCCTGGGCGTTTGAGGGCGGCGTGGAAGCCCTTGTGGAGCGACTGAAAGTGCAGGAAAACAGGGACAGGATCAGGAACGAACTGACAACAGGCATTCCTGGCTGGCAGTGCTTCTACCTGATGGCCGGAGGCTGGGACGGCGTAGTCATTGCTTCCGTTATGACAGAAGCAAATAAATATACAGAAGGCAAGACAGTCGCCGAAGTTGCGAAGATGAATAACGAGGACGCATTTGATACATTCTTCCGTCTGCTGATTGAAGAAAAGAGCAAGGTGCAGGTTGTTGTACATACGCAGGGCGAGGAAGATACGGACAAGGTTGTCGTACACCCGAAAACCTGTTTCGGCTCTGACAGCATGGACCTTTCCATGGAGGGCCTGCTTTCCATCGGCAAACCGCATCCCCGTGCGTTTGGTACATTCGGGCGTATTTTCTCTTACTATGTCCGTGAAAAAGGCATGCTGACATTCGAGGACGCTGTACGTAAGATGACTTCCCTTCCTGCAAAATACCTGGGTATCTCTGCGGACAGAGGCATGCTGAAAGAGGGTTACTTTGCGGATGTCGTTGTATTCGATCCCGAAAAAATTGCGGATAAGGCGACATATGAAGACCCGAAGCAGTATACTGTTGGCGTGGAGTATGTACTGGTAAATGGTCAGGTTGCTCTGGCGGAGGGGAAACAGACGGACATCTGCGCAGGGCGCGTTATAAAAAATCCCTGCACAGCAGGAAAAAAAGCATAAGCTCTGAATAAAAACTGAAAGGGTTTGCATATTTTACACAAGAAAACCGCCTTGGCGGAGAAAGATACCGAAGACAAAAGCTGGAACCCCTCTGGGCTGGAAAAATGAATATATGGAAGAATGGCCTTTCTGGAAAGAGAGGTCATTTTTTCAAAAATTGTTTATAATGAAATACAAAATGCAGCGTTGCGTTTGTACGGAAGGGTGAGGCAAAGAGGGATATCCCTCTTTCTTGTGTATCTGTTAGATACACAAGAATAGTGCCCTGACTGACACGAAAGGGGAGAAAAGCATGAAAATACTATTTGTTGGGCCGAAAATAATAACAGAAAAGATTGAAAAGATCAGCAAGGACAATTTTCCTGCATTAGAAACGGATTCTATCAAATATAAGCATTATACCAACGCGCTTGAACTGATTGAAAACTACCCGGAAAAAGTTGACGCGATATTGTTCGGAGGAAAAACACCATTCAAGCTCTATGAGAAGAAAGCGAAGAATAAAATATTGTGTGACTATATCCCCCGCCATGATACGACGCTTTACCGTGCGATGTTTGAAGCGGTTTATGTGCGGAAATATGATGTTAGCAGCCTGAGCATTGATACCTATGATGAAAAAATAACCAAGCGGCTGTTTAACGAAGCCAGTATCGGGTATCAGGAAGGGCGGATGTATTTCGCGGAGCAGCTGTATCTGGATGCGGATTATGTAGAGTATGTGCTGAACTTCCATAGGGAGAATTACGAGAAAAACCATGTGAGCTGCTGCATGACAGGGCTGGAACAGGTGTATTACACGCTGCTCCAGGAAAGTGTGCCCGTTGTGTTATGTGTGCCTTCGGAAGATACGATTCGCCAGTGCCTGAATAACCTTCAGATGCGGATACGGGCGCAGAAAAACAGCGAAAACCAAATTGTAGTGATTGCGGTAAAAATGGACATGCCTTCGGAGTATTCCCTGATGAAGGACGATGAATATGCCTATCTTTCCCAGCGGCTGAAAATATTGGACAGGCTGTACCATTTCAACAGCCGCATAGAAGGGGTGCTGGTGGAGCAGGGACGCAGTGAATTTATGATTTTTACAACGAAAAAAGTCATTGAAACGGAAACGGACAATTATAAAGATATTTATCTGCTGGATGTTTTGCGGGACGTATCCGTCATCAATACCTATATTGGCATTGGTTACGGCGCGACCGCAAACGATTCTAAATTCAACGCTTATGAAGGTATCAAAATTGCCCAACGGCACGGCGGACAGGTGGCGTATGTTGTTTTGGAAGGCGGCGATGTAATCGGACCTGTCGGCGCATCACAGAATGGGAAAAAGAAGGAAAATTTTGAAGAAAAGTTCTACCAGATAGCACGGGAAAGCAGCCTGAGCGTGAACACAGTTTATAAAATATTCAGTAATATCACCAAGGACGGAAAAACGGAATATACGTCCAAAGAATTGGCGGGAATCTGCGGGGTCAGCGTGCGGACAATGGACAGGATTGTGCTGAAGCTCTGTGATTCGGGCTATTGTGAAGTCATCAGCGAAAAACTTATGAGTAAATACGGTCGGCCGAGCCGTATCCTGCGGTTCAAGCCGTTTTTATTTTTCTAGGCCGGTGCATGGAAAAGGAGGGGATTTCCCCTCCTTGCTGCTATACAGCAAACGTATATCTGACGTACTCTTGTCCGGGGTTCCCATATTGATAAAAGAGGATCCCATAGGTTTTTTACACCTCTCTTTTCAAAAGCGTTTCCGCTTTTTCCAGCCTGCATCCTGCCGTATGCCGGCTTTTTCTTTTGTGCCTGAAACAAAACAAAGACAGCCGCCGCAGGCGGAAGGAAAGAAGCGAAAAGCTGGCACAGGAACAGAAGATTTCTGTGGAACAGCAACAGGGCCGGGAATAATCCAAGCAGATTTGGAAAAAATAGGAAGGCAGGAAAGGAGGGACGCCTATTTGAGAATGGGGATCGATAGAAAAAACAAGCTCACGTTTTTGTGGCTGACAGAGGAAGAAAACACTGACAGGATATGGAAAGAAAATGTACTTGCGCAAGCTGGAGCGTTGGCGGAAAAAGGAAGCAGGGCAGTTGTTTTCATATCGGGGCACAAGGATTTGTTTCCTCTGATGGAAGGCCTGGTTAAGCATAATGCCGGAATGCTGAAATGACCATGCTGGACGAAGGCCCCTCCAAGGCACATGTTGACACCGAGGGGGCTTCGCCCAATGGCAAAGGAAAATGCCCGGGAGCATTGGAAAAATATTCCGATTCCGTTGTAAGGAAGGGGATGGTATACTGAAACGAGAGGGGTGAGGATATGACGGAAACCTATGATATTGCGGGCTACTGCCGCATTTCTGTGGACGATGAGCTAGACCGCGACAACACTTCCATAGAGAACCAAAAGGCGATTATTGCAGATTTTGTCAGCCGGAAATTCCCGCAGAGCGCACTGACGTTTTACGAAGACCGCGACCGCTCCGGTTATACCTTTGAGCAGAGGGAGGGTTATCAGGCGATGCGGCCCATGCTCATGCGCCATCAATATGACATTCTTGTTGTGAAAGATTTCTCCCGCTTTTCCCGCCGCAACAGCCGCGGGCTGGTGGAATTGGAGGATTTGCGTGATCAGGGCGTGCGCATCATTTCCATCGGGGATAATATTGACTACCCGACCTATGATGACTGGACGGCGATACAGTTCCGTTTCCTGATAAATGAAATGCCGGTTACCGACGCAAGCAAAAAGGTCAAATCTGTCATCAAAAGACGGCAGAGCGATGGAAAATGGATCTGTGCCGTCCCTTACGGTTATGTTATCACAAATACCAAAACGATGGCGTTTGAAGTTGAACCATCGGCGGCAGAGGTGGTGAAAATGATATATGACCTTTATATCGGCGGCTGGGGCTACAAAAAAATTGCCAATCACCTGACAGACTTAAATATCCCAACGCCCCGCATGGCGGAAAAGCTGCGGCGGGAGGTAAACGGTGAAGAAACGAAGCTGCGGGTAAAGAAAGAATGGAGCATTGCAACGGTGCAGGGCATTTTGGAAAATGACTTTTATATCGGTACGCTCCGCCAGGGCAAATATACCCGCAAAAAGATAAACGGCGGGGACAGGAAAACAGACGAAGGCGAACACATCGTATTTGAAAAGCATCACGAGCCGATTTTGGATACGCGCATCTTTGCTATGGCACAGGAACAGCGGCGGAAGCGTACAAAGTCCAATTACCGGGGACAGAAAAAATATGACAACATCTATTCCGGTTATCTTTACTGTGGGGACTGCGGCAGTCCGATGTTTTCCATGAGCAGGGACGACCTGAAGCCTGCTTATGTCTGTGGAGGCTATCACAGGCGCGGGCGGAAAGCCTGTTCAAGCCACCACACGCGGGTGGACATGTTGGACAATATCCTGAAAGAGTATATCCGGCAAATAAAGGAAAATTCCGCCGATATGCTGGAACGGCTGAACGAATCCGTTAAAGCGGAGACTGCCGCACAGAAAAAAGAGGAAGAAGTGGCATCGAGCCTGCAAAAACAGCTTGATTTTGCATATGAGGAACTGAAAGCCACGAAACGCCAGTGCATCAGGGACATCATGAAGCATCCGGAGAGGGAGGAGCTTCTTGAACAGACATATGACGAAATGGAAGCGGAATTGGAGGATAAAATCAGTTCGCTGAAAGCCCAGATGACGCTGAACGCAAACAGGGCTGGAGCAGTGGAACGTCTGAACAAAATCAGCCGCACAGCGGCGGAGGTCTTTGATGGGATACTGAGGAAAGAGAAACTGGATAAAACAGACTTGGATTTTCTGATTGAGCGGATTACAGTTTATGAAAACCGGATTGAGGTGGAACTGAAAGCCGATATCGGGGCAATATTGCAGGCAGGAAATTTCGGGGAGCAGGAAAAAAACGGGCTGGAGCAGAAAATTATCCACCAGGAGCGCAATCAGCGGGACAAGCCCTATACTGTCAACGTTGTCAGTGGGGGCGACCCGTTGGAGATTTTCACAGACAGGGAAGGGGAAATCATACTGAAGAAATATTCCCCGATAGGGGAACTGGGGGCATTTGCGAAGGAATACGCAGAATCTCTGGCGCAGACGGCAGGACATATCACCTGCATTGTGGACAAAGACCAGATTATCGCGGTTTCCGGCGGGGGAAAGAAAGAATTTTTTGAAAAGCACATCAGTCCGGAGATGGAGAGTTGTATCAACCGCCGTACTGCGTTGATTGCGGACAGGAATGACGACAACTTTGTCCCTGTTTTGGAGGACGACATTTCCGAAAGTTATAACCACCAGTTGATTGTACCCATCATTGCAGAAGGGGATGCTATGGGGGCAATCGTGTTCCTTTCCAAGGACAAAAAGATGGGGGAAGTCGAGGGGAAGCTGGCACAGACAGCGGCTGGTTTTTTGGGGAAACAGATGGAGCAGTAAGAGAAAAATGTAAAAACGGTGAAAGTCTGGATTTATAAGGCTTTCACCGTTTTTGTCTGTGTTTCAGGAAAACAGTTCAGGCAGAATCCCCAACAGGATATATACAACGCAGAGCAGCAGTGTGGATGGTGTAAAAAAGCGCGCTTTCGGGAGCGTGCCCTTCTCAGCCAAAGGCGTTGCAGACTCTGCGGGCAGTGGATTGACCTTAAAAAACAGGTACAGCAATCCAGCAAGAACGGGCAAAGACAGCAGCGCAAAAATGCTTACATAGATGAAAAGTATCGTTGCGGGCGGGGAAACTGCGGCGGAAGTTTCTGTTCCGGCGGAAAATATTCCGATGACCGTTTCAGCATTGATTAAAAAATGCGGTATCATGGAAGAAAAAATAGAGCCGGTCCGCTGCACAAGTACGCAGAACAGCGCGCCCACACAGAACGCGTAAAGGAACTGCTGAGGGCTCAGATGGAGCATGGCAAACAAAAAACCTGTTGCAAGTGAGGCTTTGAGCGTCCCGAAGGAGCGGTAGCCGGAAAGCACGATGCCACGCATGACGAGTTCCTCAAACACGGCAGGCAGCACCGCGATTGTAAACAGCATGGGGAGAAAGCTGGACGAATAAATTGCACCGGAAGAAGCCTCAACGGGATTCGGAAAAAACAGCTGTGAAAAGTAGGAAAAAAACGCCATCAGAGGTTTAACGGCAAAGCTCAGCAATACTACCAATATCAGGTTTTTCCAGCCTAAAGGCTTCAGGCGGAGGGTTTCCCGCAGGGATTTTTTTGTGAACAGGAAATAAAAACAGATAGGCGGCAGAAACGCCAGCACGTAGTCCAGCATGGACTGTTCCGCATAGGAGAGAGAATAAAAAGGAGGGAAGAACGCCAGCCCCAAAGTTACCCCTATAAAATAAAGAAAAAAAAGCAATGCAAAACGGTTGGTCTGTCTGGTTTCCAGCATGATAAAACCTCCTTATGATGCAGAATTTCATACCCTGATAAAGAAAAAAACCTTGAAATATCAAGGTTTTCAGAAGCTACTGGGGGGACTCGAACCCCCGACCTATTGATTACGAATCAATTGCTCTACCAACTGAGCCACAGTAGCATGCTCTCAAGCACGTTTTTTATTATATCATCCTTTTTTGGAAAAAGCAAGCAGAAAAATACAAACAAACAAAAAAATTTTCCGATAGCAAATTCCCTTAGATGGTGTCTACACAAAGTGAATGGGTTGTAATAAAATGGAAGTATCTTAAAGGACAGGAGAGAAAAAGATGGATGCTTCCTGTCACCGACACGACATAAGTGACAAAGTATGGGCGTTACTGGAACCACATCTGCTGGGACAGCGCGGCCGGTGGGGAGGGATTGTCCAGAATAACTGCCGTTTTATCAATGCGGTGTTTTGGATGTTGCGAACCGGGGCTCCACGGCGAGACCTGCCTCCCGATTACGGAAAATGGGGCAGCGTTCATCAGCGGTTCATCCGTTGGCGCAGAAAAACACCAAAATACATCCGGCCGTGGATGCGAATGGTATGCCAGTCCGGACCCTTGTTACAGAAGGTACCCGGGCGGATTGTAAAGAAGCTGTCCACCTGATAGAGGATTATTTCTTAAACCGCTTCAGCGGATTATCCTTATCATAACATTCCTGCAAGATTTGTATGAAACTTTCCGCCGCGGGGAAAAGCGTTTCCCTCTTTCGTTTTATCCAGCCGCAGTATACGCAAAGATCCATGTTTTTAATCGGGACAGTCCTGATACCTTTTTCTTCCAGTTCATAATAGCTCCAGCTCGGGCTAAAACGAAACGCATCCGTATTTCGGATAAACTCAATGATAGCGCCATGGCTGCTGAAATGGATAAACCTCAAATCCCGCATAAAGACACCGTCAACCTGGATATGCATGCTCAAATTTGTATAATAATCATTCGGGATGCAGGCCAAAGGAAAATCCCGCAACTGCCCCATCGTGACCAAATCCTCGTGATACAGAGGATTTTTCTTTCCAATGCTGGCATGCCATGTATCCTTTGCAATGATATTGATTTCCAGGTTTTTATGACTCAGCGCGGTAAGGAATTCCCGTTTTTGCCTTGCGTTGAAATGGATGATCCCTACCTCTGCATTTCCTTCCTCCACATCGCAGATCACCTGCTCCACCCTGCATTCTGTCAGGCGAAGGGGGATTTCTTTATGCGCAGAATAAAACCTGCTTGCAGCTACCGTATTCAATAAAATAGGATAGGCGGACACAGACAATGCCTTCTGCTGCTCCTTGAGTGACATCCGCTCTATGATTTCCATCTGCTGTATGATCACACTTGCATACTCATACAGCTTTTTCCCGTCTTCCGTCAAGGTAGTCCCTTTATTATTGCGTATAAACAAGGGTACGCCAATTTCCTGCTCAAGGCTTTTTATGCTCTGGCTCAAATTAGGCTGGGAGAGGAATAATTCCTCTGCCGCCTTATTGATGCTCCCCTTTTCTGCAACTTTTATAAAATATACCAGCTGATGTAATTGCATGCCTTAGCACCTTCTTAAGATATCTCGTCATATTTCGCTATATATAGACATTTATTTTAGTATATCCTATTATGCTCCATCAGGTCTATATCCTTTTATTTATATCTGAAATATAAATAAAACGGTATAACTTTGTTTCCGATAACTTTGCTATAATTTTTGCATACAGTCATATGTCCAGCCATCATATTCCAACATCATAAAGTAAGGAGGATACTCATGAAAACAGAATGCTTTGCACAAATTTCCTCTTATTTGGAAAGCCAAAAAGAAGAAATGGTAAAAACATTGGAACAAATCGTAAATCTGGAAAGTTTCTCCAGAGAGCCAGTTGCCATTGAACAAACGGCCAAGGCAATAAAAACACTTTTTGAAGCCGAAGGGCTGGAATGCAAACTGCTTCCCGCCCCGCCCAACGGCCCTACGCTCATCGGGATTTTAGGTGCAAAACGGAAAGGCATGCCTATCCTTTTTTCTGGCCATATGGATACAGTAATAAAACCCGGAACCTATCCTAAGCCTGTTTTCCGTACAGAAGGCGGGAAAGCATTCGGCCCTGGCGTTTTGGACATGAAAGGCGGCATTGTCATCGCCCTTTATACCATCAAAGCCTTAAATAGCATCGGTTATTGCGAACGCCCTATCAAGATTGCATTCTCGGGCGATGAAGAAATCTGCCACAAGGACAGCCGAGGAAACGAACTCCTTATCGAAGCAGCCCGTGGCGCATGCTGTGCCTTGAACATGGAAACAGGCTTGCCGGATAATTCCCTCTGCTATGGGAGGAAAGGCCGCGTAGAAACACATATCACCGTGCATGGCAGGGGGAGCCACGCCGGAAATGATTTCCTCCACGGCATCAATGCTATCAGCGAAATGGCAGAAAAAATAATCCGCATTCAGAAGCTGACTGACCTCGAAAAGGAAACGACTGTCACCTGCTCAGTTATCCATGGCGGGACAGTCAGCAACGCAGTGCCTGCGGAATGCAGCATGGATGTGGAGTGCCGTTTTGTAAAGACGGAGGAGATGCAGCGTTTCCAAAAAGGCCTTCAGGAAATCTGCGATACTTCCTACATAGGGGATACAACAACAGAAACTGTATTTTCCAGCGTAATCCCGCCTTATGAATGTAATGAGGACGCAATGCGTCTTTGGCGTTTTATCAAAAAAACTGCGGAAGGATACGGGCTTGCGGAAGTAAAAGGAAAAACACTGGGCGGCGGCTCCGATGCCGCATACATCCAGACTGTCGGCGTGCCTGTCGTTTGCTCAATGGGCATCCAAGGCGAATGGAACCATACTACGAAGGAATATGCCCTTTTGGACTCCCTCGTTCCGCGCTGCCAGCTTTCCGCCGCAATCATACTGGAGCTTGCACATTTTGAAAAGGAGGAAGCCGTATGAAACCTACGCTAGACACTGAAAACAAAGTAAGCTGGAAGGGCTGGATCTCCTTGGCCCTGCTGATCATCTTATTTTCCGGCATTTTCCAAAATTCGGAAGGGCCACTGGCGGCATTTGATTTTGCAAACCTATGCGGTTCTTTCGGCACCATCGCGGATGGGGTGAATTTCATGGGCAAAGGCGGCGCGGGTGCAAAAGATGGGTTTCTGTTTGCCCTGACGCTGATCCCCACAGTCTGCCTTGCCGTTGGATTTGTTGACGTTGTGGAAAGCCTTGGCGCATTAAAAGCTGCGGCAAAGCTCTTCCACCCCATCCTGCGCCCTTTGATGGGTATTCCCGGCACTACAGGCATTGCCTTTGTTTCTTCCTTCACCAGTTCCGATGTCGCCTCCTTCATGACAAGGGAGCTTTACGACAGTGGGCAGATTACAGATGATGAAAGGAGCATATTTGTCGCATGGCAGTATGCAGGCTCTGCCGTTATCCTAAATACCATCAATACACAAGCACCATTGCTCCCCATCGTAGTATTTGCATTAGGCCCCATCCTCTTGGTTGAGATTTTCTGCAAGCTGCTTGGGGCAAACCTGATCCGTCTGCTGATTTGGTTCCGAAATAAAAAAGGAAAATATAAAAATGATCCTGTTAGAAAGGAGCAGAACGCATGAATGAAAAAAATACCGCCATTGCTGCAAAAAAGAATATCATCGAAATTTTTATGGGCGGATGCAAAAAGGGGTTTTATATCGGCGTCGAAATGATCCTTCCCGCCATGATCCTTGGCTATGCCATCGTCCAATTCCTGAAGCTGACAGGGCTTGTAGATATCGTCGGCAGCGTATTCGGGCCTGTCATGGGGCTGTTCGGCCTCCCCGGCGAATCCATTATCGTGCTGATTTCTGCTTTCTTCTCAAAGGCGGCAGGCGCAGCAACTGCAGCAAATATGTTCGCAGAAGGCCTTATCACCGCCCCTCAGGCAACTATCCTGATTATCCCGTGTATGCTGATGGGTACGCTGGTCGGCCACTATGCCCGTATTGTTCTGGTGGCAAATGTCAGCCCCAAATACCGTTCTCTGATGCTGGCTGTCCCTATCGTCGACAGTGTCGTCGGGATGCTGTTGATGCGTGTAATCCTCGGAATCATGGGGTTTGCTGTTTGATAATTGTGAAATATTGAAAACCATCTCTGTTTGATAACCCGTAAATCCTCCTTCTTGCTTTGTGTGAGGAGGAGGATTTAAGAATTTTTTATGAAAAAAGATATTTTAGGACTTACTTGCAAACAATTATATTTTGTTCCAGCTTTCTACAAATAAATATTTATTGTTTCAGCTACTCCCGAAACTCCTCCAAACTAATCTCCCCCCTGTCGCATTCCACCTTTTTTCCTCCCTCGTTCTGACCACGCGTAAAATTCATCGGCATAAATCTTCTTCGCCTCGATCCACGCGAAACGCTTTTTATATTCCCGGCGATAGACCCGAAAAACCTCATCATCTTTTTTCTTGTGTTCCCAGATATAGGACGCGGCAAGTCCGTCCCAAATCGTCTATCGGACGGGAGTATTATTCGGTGTCCGTCCTGCCGTGGATGGCGAAATATTTCTGGCAGTTCTTGCATTTGCGGATGGGCTGTTCCCGTTTGATGCACTCCCGCAGTAAGAAATCCACGATGTCATACAGGGTTTCGGGATAAAGTTCCTCCGCAAAGGCTTCGTTCTCGACAATCTCGAAATCAAGCGGCAGCCTGCGGAACGGGAACCGCTGAAGCGACTTGTCCTGATATTTTTATAATATCTTACAGGGCATTCCTGCCAAATAAAAAAGATATTTTTTGCGGTACATACTTTGGCATTAAAATGTATTGTGTCAGCATACTGCTTTTTGTAACACCGGGCAGATAACAGGTGCAAAAATAGAGAGGATGGCAGTAAGAAAGAAAGCTGAGGGTTTATTGAAAGTGAATTATACCCTAAACTGCGTAAAGATGAGCCACATTCTTGTAAACGTTTTCACAAAAAACTTTTTTATTTACAGATTTCGTTGCAATTTATATAAATCACGCTATAATCGAAGTATATCCCGTTTCTTTTCTTTTGCACAATATTATCGTGTGAAGGGAAAGATATTTATGAATAAACAGATTGATATTTATGAGGTTGGTCCAAGGGATGGCTTTCAAAATTTGAAAACATATATCCCGCTGGAAAAGAAACTGAAAATTATTGATGACTTAATTGCTTCTGGAGTGAAACATTTGCAGATTACATCATTTGTCAGTCCAAAAGCAATCCCCCAGCTAAAGGATGCAGCAGAAGTTGCGCGGTTATGCCTGGAGAAATATAAAAATGTGGATTTTTTTGCGCTAGTCCCCAATTTACGTGGTGCGCAGACTGCATGGGAAGTTGGAATTCGAAAGATTTCGTATGTCGTTTCTTTAAGCGAAAGCCACAATAGGGCGAATATTAACCGAACGCATGAAGAATCTTACGAAGAACTGCGAAAGATTATGGAGAAATTTCCGGAAATGCACGTCTGTATTGATTTGGCGACAGCATTTGGCTGCCCCTTTGAAGGGAAGGTACCAGCTGAAACGGTTGTTGGATTTATGAAGGATTATGTTGCGCTTGGTGTCCACGAGTTCAATTTATGCGATACAATAGGCATTGCAAATCCCAAACAGGTACGTACGGTAATCCATGCGGTGCGTGCGGCATACCCTGATCTGATTTTGCAGGTACATATTCATGATACGAGGAATATGGGTATGGTTAATACATTAGCCGCGATAGAGGCTGGTGTCGAGCGAATACAGTCGACGCTGGGAGGATTGGGCGGCTGCCCATTTGCACCGGGAGCATCTGGAAATTTAGCAACAGAGGATATTGTTTACATGCTGAATGATATGGGTTATTACACTGGGATAGATTTTGATGAGCTGCTGGAGGCATCTAAGCGGGAGAAGGAAGTCATTGCAGACGGTGTATTCAGCGGACACCATATGAATATACAGAAAAGAGCGGAAGAATAACGAAAAACCGTGGAAACTTTAGATTTTGCAGAGTTTCCGCGGTTTTATTTTTACGGTAGGATTTCCATAATACTGTTACCATTATAAATTTGCGTTGTAAAACAAATTTCACGGTTGGCAATGGGTTCTTTTGCCTGAATGCGTTCCAGAAGCAATTCACCCATTTTCATGCCCATGCCTGTCAGGTTGGTAGCGGCAACTGTGGGGTTGATATACAGGATTTCCCTGTTCGGAATATCACCAAAGCAGACGATAGACACATCGTTTGGAATGGAAATTTTGTTTGTGGAAAAATACCGCATTGCTCCAAGTGCAATTTCACTGCTCATTAAAATAATTGCGGAAGGCGGAGAGCTTTGTTCCATAAGCTTTTTTGCACCATGGTATCCGCTTTCCGAATTAAAAAGCCCTTCGTACTGATACAGATAATCCTGCTCTATGGAAATGCCATGATCATTCATTGCATTGCAGAAGCCGCGATAGCGTTCTGATGCCGTACTGAGATGAGATGGACCGTTGATTGTACCGATTTTCCTGTGTCCGGCGGCAAGCAGGCATTTTGTCAGGGCATAGACTCCGCCGATATTATCGCTGTCTACAAAATCTCCATTAAAAGAAGCGGAGTTGATACGGCGATTGCTGAGGACAATCGGCGTATTCTGGCTGAGTTCGCTGATGATATCGTCATTATAACCGACTGTATTCAAAATCAGCCCATCAACCTTTTTTTCCTTTAAGAGTTGAAGATAGGCAATTTCTTTTTCTTTAGAATGGCCGATGCTGCAAACGATAAGGTTATAACCGAAACCTTTGATATAATCCTCTATACCCCTGCCGATTGTTATAAAATAAGGGTCGGAAATATTAGAAACCAAAAAAGCGATGGTAGCGGTATTCGATGTTTTCAAGCTGCGGGCAACGATATTGGGTGAATAGTTCAAATCGTGAATGGCTTGCTGCACGCGTTTTGCCAATATGGGATTTACGCTTCCAGAGTGATTGATTACACGGGAAACAGTGGCTATGGAAACGTTTGCTAGAGAAGCAACGTCCTTAATTGTTGATATTTTTGCCATAAGTGCCCCCTTTTTCATACATTATCAAACGAAAAGCAGAAAATGAAATGTTTTTCTGTAACTAAATATCTGCTACGTACTGATTTTATGCCTTTTTATCCTGAAAGTCAATGATTGTAGACAGAAATTCTAAAAAAACAAGTCTGACACACGCTTTGTAAACGTTTGCAAAAAAACATATGTTGTTTTTTTGTGTAATATTATCAATACAATGATTTTTGATTGTACATAGTACATATATAGATTATAAAAAAATTTGTAATATAAACAAAAAATATAAAATATAGAAATATGTCTTGTGATATTCGAGATATAGTGTTAATATATCTTCAAGAAAACGTTTTCTCAAGTATAGAACTATTCGTGCAGAAAAAGAAACGGGATAATATTTTTTGAAAAAAATTGTTAAAACTGGGCAGACAACAGCGGGCGAAGCCCGCTACATGAATGGAGGAAAGAGCATGAGTGAAACAGATGTAAGGAGCTATATAGCGGGATTGATTGAGAAGTCAAGAGCAGCGCAGAAAGTAGCAGAGGGATTTACGCAGGAGCAGGTTGACAGACTGGCAGGTGCGGTCTGCTATGAGATTTACCACAACAAGGAGCTGATTCGTGAATTGGCGGAATTTGCGATGGAAGAAACAGAGTTAGGCGATGTTCCTTCCAAAATCGGAAAGGTAACGGGGAAATGCCGCGCAATGTGGCATGACGTGAAAAATGTAAAAACAGTCGGCATTACGGAGGAAATCCCCGAAAAGGGGCTGGTTCGGATTTCGAAGCCCGTAGGCGTGATTGGCTCCCTTGTACCCAGCACACAGCCCGAAATGCACCCGATTGTACAGACAGTAAACGCGTTGAAGGCGAGAGATGCGATTATTTTTGCGCCCCATCCCCGCGGCAAAAAGACAAGTGCTAAAACTGTGGATATTATTCGCGGCATTATTAAGAAATATGGTGCGCCTGAGGATTTGGTCATCTGTATTCCTGAGCCTACGGTTGAAATTACAAACGAACTGATGGCGCAGAGCGACCTTGTTATTGCAACAGGCGGACAAGGCATGGTAAGAGCGGCGTATTCTTCCGGCAGGCCGGCGTTTGGCGTTGGCGCAGGCAATGCGAATATCGTTATCGATTCTACGGCAAACCTTGCGGAAGCCGCTGCGAAAATCAAAAACAGCAAGACTTTTGACCTTGCGGCAGGCTGCTCCTGTGATAATGCGGTTATCATATTAGAAGATGTATACGAGAAGATGCTGGAAGAATTTGCGAAGGTTGGCGCGCACATGGTAAATGCGGAGGACAAGGAAAAGCTGAAAAATACCATCTGGCCGGCATGGCCGGACAACCACGCAATTAACAGAGACGTTGTTGCAAAGCCGGCACGTTATATCGCGGAGCTTGCGGAAATTCAGGTTCCGGAGGATACCTGCATACTTCTTGCAGAGGAAAGCGGTTCTGGGGAAGCGTATCCGTTCAGCGGCGAAAAAATGTGTGTGACGATTGCTGTTTATAAAGCAAAGGATATTGATGATGCTATCCGCATTGTAAATGCAAACCTTGCATATTCCGGCGCAGGCCATTCCTGCGGCATTTATTCCAATACGCCTGAAAATGTGGAAAAATATGCGCTGTCTACATATACGACAAGAGTGACTGTAAACCTGCCGAACGCGCTGACAAATACAGGCAGCTGGGTATGCGGTATGCCTGCAACAAGCTCTCTTGGCTGCGGCACATGGGGCGGTAATATTTGTTCCGAAAATATCACTTTGAAGCATTACATGAATAACACATGGGTTATCCGTGAAATTCCCAGCTTTGAACCATCGGATGAGGAACTTTGGGCAGGTTTTGTGCCCGAAAAGTAAAAGTCGGACAAGCAGGTGGTTTTATGAAGGAAAGAATTGCATGTACGGCATTACAAAAGAAAAAAATGTCTGCGGAACAGGCGGCGGCATTGATTGAGAAAGATATGCTGGTAGCATTTGGGGGGTATACATCTTCAGGCTATCCGAAAAGCGTTGCCCGTGAGCTGGTTAAGAGGAAAACGGAGCAGCCGGATTTTACAATCCGCATGCTTACGGGGGCGAATGTAGGCCCTTTGGATACTATTTTAGGCGGGGCAGAAATTATTTCCTGGCGTGCACCAATGATTGAAAGCAAAACGATTGCGAAACAGGCCAATAGCGGCAGCGTGCAGTATGTAGAGCAGCAGATGAATAAAATGCCGGGCTGGGTTGCCAGCGGCATCTTTGGGAAAATTGATATTGCGGTAGTAGAAGCATTGTATATTACGGAAGAAGGCGGTATTGTGCCGACTTCTTCCGTAGGAATGGTACCGCATTTCCTGAGCCGGGCGGAAAAAATCATTGTGGAAATCAATACGGCACAACCTATGGCTTTGGCTGGAATGCATGATATTTATATACCGGAAAAGGGGCAGCCGATACCGTTGACAGATACGGCGGGGCGTATTGGAAAGCCTTATATGACAGTGGATATTGGAAAAATTTATGCGATTGTGGAAAGCGGCGAACTCGATGAAGCGGCTTCGGCGGGAGAGGGAAAACCGGAAAACCGGAAGATTGCGGAAAACCTTATCAACTTCCTTCAGGCAGAGGCAAAACGCATACCGGACGGGAAGCTGCCGCCTTTGCAGACAGGCTTTGGCGGCCTTGCAGCAGAAATCGCAAGAGGGCTTGCAAAATCTGATTTTACAGATTTGACATTTTTCTGCGGAGGAATCACAGACGCAGTTCTGGAACTTATCGAAATGGGGAAGGTCAGGGCGGTTTCCGCGGGTTCTATACAAATGACGCCGAAGGCGGTTCGAATGATGGAGGAAAATCCCGCGCTGTTTCGGGAAAAAATTATTCTTCGGAATACAGATATTACAAACCGCGCGGAAACGATTGGACGGATGGGTATTATCGCGCTGACGAGCGGCATTGAGATGGATATGTATGGAAACGTGAACAGCAGCCATATAGCAGGGACTCAGGTTGTAAATGGCTTGGGCGGAGGGGCGAATTTCGCTGAGAATGCCGTGCTTTCCATATTGCTTATGCCATCGGAAAATAAAGGGGGCGCAATTTCCACGATTGTTCCAATGGTATCCCATCAGGATATTAGCGAACATGACATTGATGTGGTGATAACGGAAAACGGCATTGCCGACCTCCGTGGAAAGGACGACAGGCAGCGCGCTGCCTGCATTATTGAAAACTGTGCGGGTGTACATTACAGGGAAAAGCTGAACGCATATTTTGAAAGGGCAAAAAAAGAAGTGGGCGGACATCATCCACAATTGCTGGCAGAAGCATTTTCCTGGCATATCTGCCTGAAACAGACAGGGACAATGCTGGACGAGGAATGACAGAAAAGGAATATATGGCAAAAGGAGGTAAAATGATGGACAAAACGGAAAAGATTGTATTCAAAAGCCCTACGGCGTTGATTCTGGAAAATGGCGCGGCGGCAGAGCTGGGATTTCATTTACAGAAATTAGGTGTAAAAAAAGCTTTGATGGTGACGGATACAGTGATTTACGATCTTGGCGTTGCGGCTGAGGTTATGAAAGCGGCAGAAGAAAAATACGGCATTGCGTTTGAAGTATTCAAAGATGTGCTTCCGGAGCCGCCTGTTGAAAATGTATACGCCGCGCTGGAGATTTATAAAAGCAGCGGATGTGACGGCGTAGTCGGGCTTGGCGGCGGCAGTTCTATTGACGTGGCGAAAGCCGTTGCGATGCTGGTGACAAATGAAGGAACCTATGAGCAGTTCGCGGGGATTGATAAAGTCCCGAAACGCTGTGCGCCGCTGGTTCTTATGCCTACGACATCGGGAACCGGCTCGGAAGTTTCGGTATTCTCTATCATGCTGGTAAATGGTTCCAAAGCCGGTGTTGTAGACCAGAATATTTCCGCGAATATTGCGCTTGTTGACCCGCTGCTGACGGTAAGTGTACCAAAGGGAGTTACGGCGGCCACAGGTTTGGACGCATTCTGCCACCATTTGGAAAGTTATATTTCCACGAATGCATCCCCTTTTTCTAATGCGATATGTTTGGAAGGGATTCGAATAATTTCCAAATATCTGCGTAAGGCGGTTGCAGATGGGAATAATAAGGAAGCACGCTACTGGATGAGCTATGCCAGCACGATTGGCGGCTTTGTAATGAATCTGACAGACGGTGCGGCAGCAAACCACGGACTGGCGTTTGCGTTAGGGGCAAAATTCCATGTTGGGCATGGTCTGGCAAATGCTGTAATGCTGCCGTATACATTCCCTGTCGTTGGGCTGGCTGAACTGGAAAAAGTACGCAGGATTGGCGAAGTGATGGGGCTGGATTTAGCGGACCTTTCAGATAGGGAAGCACTGGATAAAGTTTCCGAGGCAATTACAGCATTGGTAAAAGATGTCGGTTGCCTGCGGCCTCTGCGCTCGTTCGGTGCGACAGAAGCAGATTTAGACGACCTGGTTGCAGAAACCAACACGCAGACGAGGGTTATGAACCATTCTACATACCGCCTGACATCGGAGGAAATAAAAGAGATGTTCGCAAAAGCACTGTGATTCGGCTTTGAGGAAAGGAGAAGGCGTGCCTATGAAAGTGGTCAGCGATGGCATACAGAACGGAAAAATCCTTGACAAATACGGAAAAAGAGGGGCGCAGAAAAATAAAGCGGGAATTGCGACATGCTCCCTCCCGTTTACCATACTGGACGCACCGCAGGGTACAAAATCCTTTGCCATTGTTTTGGAGGATAAAGACGCTGTTCCTGTGACTAAGGGCTTTTCCTGGATTCACTGGACAGCCTGCAATATTACAAAAACAGAGGTAAAGGAGAATGCAAGCCAAACGGATAAAGATTTTGTTCAAGGGCTGAACAGCTGGACAAGCACACAAGGAGGTTCCCTGCCGGAACAGGAATGCTGCTGTTATGGCGGGATGGGAGCCCCCGACTGTCCGCATACATATGAGCTGCATGTTTTTGCGCTGGATTGTATGCTGGAACTGGAGAAAGGGTTTTGGCTGAATGCCTTGTATCGTGCAATGGAGGGGCATGTTTTGGGCTGCGTGGTGCTGAAAGGCGAATATGACAACTGACTCCGGAAAAATAATCAAACTACGGTCTAAGAGGAGTGGATGAATACTATGAAGAAATTCAAGAGATTTACTGCGGCATTACTTACACTGACGATGGGTACAGCTCTTTTCACCGGCTGCCGTGGCGGAGAAACACAGACTGCCGAAACAGATGGGGAAGGGAACTATACATTCCAGGTGGGGCACGTTGTAACAGCAGATCATTCCTATCATTTGGGGCTCCAGAAATTCGCGGAACTGCTGGATGAAAAGACAGATGGAAAAGTGAAGGTTGAGATTTTCCCTGCAGGGCAGTTGGGAAATGAAGCGGATCTGATTGAAGGCCTGACAATGGGTACGATTGATATGGCGCTTTGCAATTCCGGTAATCTAGCTTCTTTTACAGATTCCTATACCGCTTTTGACCTGCCTTTCCTGTTCCGTGATTCCGCGCATGCGCATGCTGTTCTGGATGGCGAAATTGGGCAGGCGGCACTTGCCAGTCTGGATGTTGTAGGTATCAAGGGCCTGGCAAACTGGGAAAACGGTTTCTTCTGTACATGGAATAATAAACGCCCGATTGAAAAGCCGGAAGATATGGCAGGGCTGAAAATCAGGGCAAATAACAACCCGATTCATATTTCCGCATATGGCGCACTTGGCGTAAGCGCGATTACGATGGGCTGGAGTGAGGTTTATACGGCAATTCAGAATGGTACGGTCGATGGCGTCAGCGTTTCCATTCCGTCTATGTATACAGCAAATATTCAGGAGGTTGCGCCCTATATTTCGACAAGCAGCGAATTTTATGTAACAGTAATCCTGATGATGAGCAAGAGCCGTTTTGACAGCCTCCCGGCTGATATTCAAACTGCTTTGACAGAAGCCGCTGAGGAAGCAACGGATTATCAGAGGGAAGTAAACCAGCAGCAGACGGATGAATATATCCAGGCGCTGAAAGACGATGGTTTTACGGTAACAGATGTTGACAAGGAGGCATTCAAAGAGGCATGCTGGGATGCTGTTTACGACCAGTATGCTGCGCAGATTGGCGAAGATACCATTCAGAGTATTCTGAATGACTATTAAACGGCTGCGACTGAATGCTGCTAACTGATTTTTTCATTGCCCCTCCTGCCGGCATACGGAGGAGGGGCACCTCCCTACAAGGGCAGAAAAATATTAAGAAATCATTTTATGTCGTTTGACAGGAAAGGAGAGCATATGAAACAGCTGGATGCAATAATCAGGAAAGCGGAAGAAATTGCTGCAATTTTCTGCTTTTCCGCAATGAGTATCATTACATTGGTTGCGGTATTTTTCAGGTATGTCCTGAATAATCCAATCATTTGGTCGGAAGAAGCCTCCAGATATTTGATGGTTTGGGGTATCTGTATTGGAATCAGCATTGCAACAGAGAAAAAGGCGCATCTTGGCATCGATATTTTTGTTTCCTTCGCGCCGCAGAAAATGCGGAGGAGACTTGAAATCATTAGCGGCATTCTCCTGACGCTGATTTTTGCCATGGTGCTGGCATTATCCATATTATTTGTGAATATGGCGGTTAAAACCGGCAATGTAACGCCGCTGCTCCGTATTCCCTTCTGGATGATTTATCTGGCGCTGCCGATCGGCTTTGCCATGAGCATGCTGCGTTCCATACAGGTATTGGCAAAGATAATCAAAGGGGATAAAGACGGGTTTGAGGAGGTGATGCTGTGATGGCAGCCACATTGTTTATTGTTTTTTTCGTTCTTGCGTTTTTAGGTGTGCCAATCGCGGTGGCGTTGCTTGCAGCATCGGCAATTCCTCTGTATTTTTTCACAACAACTGCAATGGCGGTCATTCCCCAGCGTTTGTTTGTTTCTATGGATTCCTTTTCCCTGATGGCACTGCCGTTTTTCATGATTGCCGGCGGCCTTATGGCGGAAGGCGGAGTATCCAAACGTCTGGTTAATTTCGCAAATTCCATTGTCGGCGGCCTGCCCGGTGGGCTGGCAATCGTTGCATTTGTTGCTTCGGCGTTCATGGGGGCAATTTCCGGCTCCGCAACGGCAACAGTAATTGCGATTGGTTCTATCTTGGTTCCCTCCATGATTGAGGCAGGATATGACAAACGTTTTGCCGTTACAACGTGTTCTGTTGCGGGCTTCCTTGGGACAATTATTCCGCCCAGTATCCCGATGGTAACATATTCTGTAACGACTGGGGCGTCTACTGGAGATATTTTCTCCGGCGGCATTATTCCCGGCTGTCTGCTGGTAATATTGATGTCGATATGGTCTTTTATTTATGGCAGAAAGCATGTAAAAACAAACTACAAATTTTCGTTTAAGGAAGTACTGCGTACATTCATTGAAGCAATTTGGTCTTTGCTGATGCCGCTGATTATCTTGGGCGGTATTTACGGCGGCATTTTTACGCCGACAGAAGCGGCGGCGGTTGCCTGCCTGTATGGCCTGCTGGTGGGATTTTTTGTATACAGGGAGTTGAATCTGAAGAAGCTTTATAAAGTAATGAAAGATTCTGTTGTTTCGGCAGCCATGGTAATGTTTATAGTTGCGGGTGCGGCAGCATTCGGATTTGTTATGACGCAGGCTTCTATCCCTGTGAAAATGTCTAACTGGATTATCAGTATGACAGACAGCAAAATTGTACTGCTTTTGTTAATCAATTTGCTTCTGCTTTTTATTGGTACGTTTATGGAAACAAACGCGGCTATTCTGATAGTAGCACCGATTTTTATACCGATTTGTCAGGCGTTTGGTATTGATTTGGTACATTTCGGCGTAATGATGATTGTGAACCTGAGTATCGGTATTGTGACACCGCCGTTGGGCGTGAACCTCTTTGTCGGCGCGAAGCTCGTAGACGGGCTGACGGTGAAAGATGTTATAAACAAGCATTTGTTTATTTACATCGGCTTGGCCTTGACTGGACTTTTGCTGATTACCTTTATTCCGGAAATTGTGCTTTTCCTGCCCAATCTGGTGAAGTAAGAGCAGAGCGGCAAAAGCATGATTGCCAGACCTTTTCGTATAATTTGATAAATTTTACAGGACTTGTCCAAACCACTCGTTCAGCGGGGAGTTTGGTTCAAGTCCATTTTCTTTTCGAAAATATTGCAAAATCGGAAAAAAACAGACATTTCCGCCAATTACCCCTGTTGATGAACCGGAAAAATAAAATTAAAATATACATAAATCAATAATCTGAAAACGGACAACAAAAAAATGAAGACAGCGGGGTTCGAACCCACGACCTCTTGCCTGTCAAGCAAGCGCTCTCCCAGCTGAGCTATGTCTTCATGGAAAATATTCTAACAGAGAATTCTATCCGGTGCAAGCAGAAAATAAGGAAAATGCGAAAAAGATTTTCGGCAGCAGATAATACCGGAAACGACTTGTATCTTTTTTCGGACTTTTGTATAATGTGTGAGAAGAACAGGAAGCTTTTTGCAGGAAAGGCAGTGATAAAATGGGAAACCAAACAGCTGAAAATATATTTGAGAAAGACAGAAGGAAGCTTCTGGAACGTATGGAAACGCAGTCGGCGGCAGTTTTATTTGCGGGACGTGCGCCATATAAAAGAGGGGACGAGAAATATCCCTTTTCTCCAGACCGCAATTTTTACTATGCAACAGGCATAGACAAGGAAGAGTGTATTCTGCTTTTAGGCAAAACTGCGGGCGGTATCCGTCAGACGCTTTTCATTCAGCGGGATAACGGCGAACAGGCGAAATGGGTCGGACGGAATATGACAGCCGATGAGGCACAGGAAATCAGCGGCATTGACGACATCACCTATATCGACACCTTTGAGCAGGCGTTTGCGGATTATATATTCAAAAATATGATAAGAACGGTATGGCTTGATTTGGAAAACAGGGACTGGGACGCGGATTTCTACCCGGGACTGCGTTTTGCGAAGGAACTCAGCCGCCGCTATCCTGCTTTGCGGATAGCCGACCTGTATCCGGTTTTCAGCGACTTACGGCTTTTGAAAGAGGATTGGGAGCTGGAGCGCATGCGCAGGGCAATGGACATCACGCGGCTGGGCATTGAGGAAATGATGAAGCAGGCGAAGCCCGGCATGAAGGAGTACGAAATTGAGGCGTGCTTTGATTACGTGCTGAAAAAGAACGGCGTGCACCAGAAGGCATTTCAGACAATCGCGGCAGGCGGTGTGCGGGGAACGATACTGCATTATGTGGGAAATGACCAGCCCGTTGCCGACGGAGAGCTGATACTGATTGATGCGGGGGCGCAGGTGGACTGGTACAATGGCGACATTTCCCGCACGTTTCCGGTTAACGGGAAGTTTACAGAGCGGCAGAAGCTGGTATATGAAATTGTGCTGGAAGGGCAGCAGAAGGTGATTGAGGCGATACGCCCTGGCGTACCGTTTGCGTCACTGAACGAACTGCTGAAAGAGCATTATTTTGAGGAACTGAAAAAAATCGGGCTTGTGGAAACGGAAGCTGATGTTGCAAAGTATTATTACCATGGTGTGAGCCACTACCTTGGGGCGGAAACGCACGATATCGGGCGTTATGCGGAAAGGACGCTTCAGCCGGGAATGGTGTTGACGGTAGAACCGGGGCTGTATATCGAAGAATGGGAAATTGGCATCCGCATTGAGGACGATGTACTTGTGACGGAACATGGGCGCGAGGTTATGACGGCAGATATGATAAAAACAGTCGAGGAAATCGAGGCGTTTATGGCATCAAAAGCTGAGTAAGCAGATTTTCGGGCGGCAAGATGAAACCAGGCAGAGGAGATAGGAATGGATACTTTTCGCGAAACGGATTTATATGAGCCTGTCCGCCGCTTTTTGGAAGAGGAAGGTTACACGGTGCAGGCGGAAGTAAAGGGCTGTGACGTTGCGGCGGTCAAAAACGGGCATCTTGTTATTGTGGAACTGAAAAAGGCGTTTAATCTGCGGCTGGTCTATCAGGCGCTGGAGAGGCAGAGCCGCACAGAACTGGTATTTGTTGCAATACCCCGCCCGAAAAATGGGCAGAGGGAAAAGGCATGGAAGGATATGCTTCGTTTATTGAAACGGCTGGAACTGGGGCTTTTGACTGTTGCGATAGACAGCCCCCTCCGGACGGTAGACGTTGTTCTGGAGCCTTCTGACAGCATCGCATGGAAAAACCGCAAAAAACGGGAGCGTTTACAGGCGGAATGGGATGGGCGGCAGACAGATGCCAATACCGGCGGCATGACGCGTCGAAAAATCATGACGGCTTTTCGGGAAAAATCACTGCATTTATGCTGTCTGATAGAAAAATACGGGGAAATTTCTACGGCACAGCTTAAGGACTGGGGACTCGTGGACGGATATGCCGCGATACTCAGCCGCAATTATTACCGCTGGTTTCGGCGTGTGGCAAAAGGGTGCTATACACTTTCAGAGGAAGGGCAGCGCGCCATTTTGGAGGAGGATTATCGCAAGACGGTGGAATTTTACAGGAATGAGGGAGAAAAATGACAGGATTTCAGGTTTTAGGCAACATTTTGTGGATTCTTTTTGGCGGGCTGCTTTCCGCGCTGTGCTGGTTTCTGGCGGGGTGTGTCTGCTGCATTACGATAATTGGCATCCCTGTGGGACTGCAATGTTTCAAATTCGCGAAACTGGCGCTTTGCCCCTTCGGCAGAATCATTTACTACGGCAATATGTCCTCCGGCTCTGTCTTGCTGAACGTACTTTGGATACTGCTCTGCGGGATAGAACTGGCGGTTGCTTCCGCCATGATGGGTATTATCTGCTGTTTGACGATTATCGGTATTCCCTTCGGTTTGCAGCATTTCAAATTTGCCGCGCTCGCGCTTATGCCTTTCGGCGCGGAGATACGGGAAGGCGGTGGCAGGTAATGGAGCGGAGCAGAAAAAATTTTCTGAAAAAGGTTATCCTGAGCCTGTGCTGTCTGTGTATATTGGGGCTGGGCGTGGTATATGGTATCAGCGACTACATGGAGCGGCATACAGTCGGGCGCATTCTTTCATCAGGGGAGGCGCAGAAGCTGGATGCGGATTGTATTCTGGTGCTGGGCTGCAGGGTGCATGAGGATGGCAGCCCCAGCCTTATGCTGGCGGACAGGCTGGAAAAGGGCATTGAGCTGTATGAAAGCGGTGCATTGGCGCGCCTGCTGATGAGCGGCGACCATGGACGTTCGGAGTATGACGAGGTGAATACCATGAAAGCGTTTGCGGTGGAGCAGGGTGTGCCCTCAGAGGCGGTCTTTATGGACCATGCCGGATTTTCCACCTATGACAGCATTTACCGCGCGAAGGATGTGTTTCAGGCGGAAAAAATCATTGTGGTTTCTCAGGAATACCACCTGTCAAGGGCGTTGTATATCGCAGAGCGTCTGGGATTGGATGCCTATGGTGTTGCGGCGGCGGATATTTCCTATCAAGGGGCAACCTATCGAAGCCTGCGTGAAGCTGCGGCAAGGGGGAAGGATTTCCTGCTGGCATGGGTGCAGCCCCAGCCGAAATTTCTCGGTGAGGCGGTGCCGGTCAGCGGCAATGGAGATTTGACGAATGATAAAGAGATGTAACGCAGGGAATGGTTAATCTACACCATATTGATATCAGTGAACGGTTCGCTTCTTACTCGTCTTTTTCTGCATCCTGTACGGCAGTTACCCTATTTCAGTTTGTTGGTTGATACTGTTTTATGGGTAGCTATCATACGAAGGATTTTTTCTTTTGCCGTTGTGCGGCAGATTATTATTCTATATTCATTTCTATAGCAATCCAATATGGGTTCCCATCATGCGATTGTTTAGGGTGGTTTCGTTCATGTGATTATATGCAATAATTTATTGGACTGCTATAGTTCCGTTTTGTCACAGTACGGGGCAGTCGTACTAAAATTCTGCTTTGACATTTCTGCACAAATGCGGTATTTTCCCCATAAAAAGACCTAAGACTTTCCCTGGAAAGATTTGCTTTGAACCCAGAGGTTTCGTTGTTTCGGCTGATAAAAAGATTTTTTATAAAAAGGGCGTTTTCTGTTCCGGCAGGGAACGCTTTTTTTGTATTGCGCGGAATTGCGGAGAGCGGGACAAAATAAAAAAGCCTGCCAATGGCGGGCTACACTATTTTTAAG
>Ga0073908_1001255_pt1 | contig 36946 bp, 36 predicted proteins | sample MucameincwithD2O_FD_65484 | JGI IMG/M metagenome (GOLD analysis project Ga0073908, IMG submission 65484) | Mouse cecum microbial communities from Vienna, Austria - Mucus amended microcosms incubated with D2O | ecosystem: Host-associated > Mammals > Digestive system > Large intestine > Cecum... | reverse complement strand
TAAATTTTCTTCAAAAAGTTTTTTCAGCTTCTTCCCAAGCTTCTTTCCGGTCTGTTTTTCTGTTTCTATTCGTCACATAGCCCGCTATGCTCTTCATTAAAACAGAAAAACATCCTCAAAGAGAACTCTTAAAAGAATGCTGAATAAAATTTAAACAGGCTCTAACTAAAATAGGGCTTTGATATACAAATGTGTGCATTGCTTTATAAGCGTTTATGGTATAATGGGATTTTTCTTGTAAAAAAGATACCTGTTCTTAGAATGTTGTTTCTTTGTCGAAAACGGTAGTCTACGAATAAAATATTTGTATGTGAACGATGCTATTACCATATATTAAAGGAATGTGACTTCGATTTGATTGCTCTTTATTTGATTGGAGTGTATAAACAGAAAAAGGACACCCGACTTAATAGCTGTCCTTCTAATTAATAAGATGGGATAATATAGTTACTTCTTGGAATAGTGATATTTCATGGAGAATATGTAAATTACTATCATATCATCATGCACAGAATAAATAAGTCTATGCTCTGAGTTAATTCGCCTTGACCATTTACCTGCCAATTCATATTTGAGAGGTTCAGGTTTACCTATGCCAGTGTAAGGATGTTCCAATATATCTGCGAGCAGTTTCTTAATGCGTTTGGTCATGTCGGAATCATTCTTCTCCTAATATGACCACTGTTCCTTGGCAATAGGAGTAAATATCAATTTCATAGTTCGTCTAAGTTTACTTCTATTCCTCTGCCTGCCTTTAGGTCTTCTTCTCCTTTACGAATATCGTTCATGGTTTGTTCAGAAGACATGATATATTCGGTCTCCTTCAAAGAATTATATTCTTCCAAAGAAATCATTACTACTCCCGTACCATTACCACGATTGATAAGTACCGTATCGCAATCGTCAATGCCGTCAATACCGCATGGCATGATTCCGAGATACATACCTTCGAACAGTTGGAAGCAAGCCTGAAAGCCTCCGGCGTAGAGTTAAAATACAAGTATCGCCGAGGCACAGAGGAAATCCAAGGCCTTTCATTCATCTGCAAAGGCAAGCGTTTTCCTGCCTCTAAGATTGACCGCCGTTTCAGTTTCGGTAGTATCAAGGCTCATCTTGCAAAGAACAAACCGTTGCATCCGCAATCCCGATGGATGTATGCCGATGGCACAAATCCTGATGCTCCGGCACAGTCGCAAGGACACAACAATTTCGGACTATATGGAGGGGCATCCCAATCCCCCACCGAAGAAGGCCCATGCACGGTATCGGGGGGGGGCGACAGCGAAACGTGGCCGGAATTCCGTCGCCGACATCCGGAGATGTCACCGACAGAAGCCCTTGCCGCTTTCAGAGCCAAGAAACGAGGCAAGAATCTTAACGGAGACTTTTCAATGGGCGGTATGCACTAATATCCTCTATAACCCTATTAAAGACAGGCAACCCCGACAATCACTGCCGGGGTTGCCTGTCTTCTTGCATGAAATATAGCTGTTTTCTGTAAATATTAATTGGGATTTGGAGTATGCTATTGACACACCTTAAACCTTTTCTTCCTTCCGTTAATCCGAAGTGTTACTTTCGGATTAGAGAATTGGGTGATATGGGGAAAGGTAAGTGTTACCGTTGCAGTACCATCTTTGACACTTACTGTTACAGAAGTGGTGGAGTATTCTTTGCCGTAGGTAACGAGTTTTGCATCCGTTACCTCGTACCGGCTACCAGCCTTATCATCTGTAAAGACGATAGTGACTTCGTTATCGTAGTTGTTGAACCCCTGACAGTGCGGTTCTGCGTAGGCTATTCCGCAGACCAAAGACAAGATGAATGAGATGATAAAAGTTTTCATGTTATTTTTAGAATCGGTTCATCTCATTTGTTCCGGCACCTTGTCCTCTATATCTGTCACGGGAAGAATTAAAGGTGTATTGCAGGGTCAGCATGAACGTGCGGTTGTTTGTCGTATTGAACTTATGTATGGTAACATCCTTGTTCAACAACGTGGCATCACGATTACTCTTATTAAAGATGTCGTTGGCCTCCAAAGTTACACTGAACTGATTATTGAAGAACGCTTTATAGAGTTTGGCATTGAGATACGACGATGAGGATTGTTTCATGTTGTCATCGTTACCGCCGCTCATCCACTGCATATCTACATTCAGCCAAATATCGTAGGGAAGATGAATGGCATTCTGAAATTGCATAAGTCCTATGGGGTTGTTAAGGCTCTTACGACCATCAGCATAATCTATGGTAAGCCACTGTTTCATAATGCCGACATTTATTTTAGGCTGCCATACACCCACCTTAAACTGTGCGCCGACAAATGCCTGAAGATTCTGTATCTTGGGGAAATTTGCCATCGTTATAAGTTTGACCTCTGCATCATCCGCATAGGGATATGTGGTGTTCATTATCGGGTCTTTCTTATATGTGTAGGTTATCTGCCCGAAGAATTGGCGCCATGCCCCCATAAGTTCAACAGAATGCATCTTCTCCGGCTTTAAGAACGGATTACCACCTTCGAGGGTAAAGCGGTTGATATAATCCACTGTTCCGTCAAGGTCAGCATAGCTTGGCCGTTGGGTCTTATGTGTATAGCTCATTGATAACTGCACGTTTCTTATCATGGTTGACAGCGATAATGAGGGGAACAGATTATTATATATTTTGCTCTGATCTTCCTTTTTTTGTCCGTTTTCGAGATATTCAAATCTTACATGCTCATACCGCAATCCAACACCTAAATTGAATTGTCCGAAAGTCTGGCCGATTTCCACAAATCCGGCAATGTTGTTTTCGTCAACTCTTGAATCTGCGTTGCCTATTAAAGTAGCATCGGTGTTGTATTCGGATGAGAAACGCGATGATGTGTATTCCTCTCCGAACTCAATACCGCCTTTCCCAAAAGGATAGCTTAATACAAGTTTTTCAGCCAACATTCGGCTTCTGCTTACACCGAGAGAATTTATAAGGGAATTGTTTTGGGTGTCGCTTGTTTCATTATTAAACATGGGATTGCGATTTTTTCGCCACATATAATCCATGTTGAAGTCAATACCGAACTTCCCGATTTCTCCGTTATAATAGAGATTGGCGTGATGCTTGGGTAACGTATTGTTGTTACTACGACCATACATTGAGAGATTGTCATAGGGCTGTCCGTCTGCCAACACACGGCTTATTCCGGTGTGTTCAGATTTTTGCTTTGTAAATCCATTGGAGTAATAAGCACCTATGGAATGGCTGTCATTGAACATATAGGAGAATCCGGCTTTGCCGAAAAACTCATTTGTTCTCATGGAACCGTCCTGTGTAAGAAGTTGATTCCACACGGTTGTTGATTGAGTCAACATATCGACTCTATTACTGCTTTGGAATTTTCCTCCGATGTATCCGAAATTACCGAATAACTCCAATCCGCCAGTTCTAAATTTGAAATTAGCCTGATCCACTGTGCGGAAATATTTCTGCATAACTCCTTGTGCACGGAACGTTCCGCTGAAGCCATCTCCATGCGGGCGTTTAGTACGGATACGGATTACAGATTTGACTGAGGCATCGTATTTAGCACCGGGATTGGTAATTACCTCCACATTCTTTATGTCGGCAGAATTTAACTGCGATAGTTGTGCGAGGTCTTGTACCTCACGGCCATTTATATAAATAGCCGGAGAGCCTTTGCCAAATACCTCGAAATTACCGTCACGCCCAAGCACCATAGGCACTTGTGTAAGCACGTCATTGGCGGTGCCGGCGTGTTCAAGTTGCGACCCTGCCACATTGGTAACAAGAGCATCACCTTTGATTGCAGTAACAGGACGGTTGGATTTCACAACAACCTCACCGAGCATCACACTTTCGGGATTTAATTGGATAACTCCAAGATTCCCGGTAGCCGGAATATCCATAGTTTTGGTTGAGTAGGCTATTGACGAAAGCCTTATGAATTTCGGATTGCCTTGTGGTTTCTCAAAAAGGAATCCGCCGTTTTCATCGGTAACGGTACCGGCTATGTAGGTGGAATCGGCTTTGAGAAGCACGACATTCACGAAGTCGAGAGGCGAATTGTTTTCATCTACGACTTTGCCTATAATGTTTCTACACAGTGTATTCTCATTCTTATCTTCCATTAGAGATAAAAGTGTCCCAATCAGAGCTTCCTCTTGACTTGAGAACTGAGCCGTATCTAATGGGTCTGATGTCTGCGCAAAGTCTTGCAATACGCAGATCATCGCAATGACGAAAGTTAATACTGTTTTCATATCTTTGTAAGTTTTATGTTTTCTGCTGCAAAGTTACAGCCGTGGAAAATACCTTGCCATATCCAAAAGTATATGATTGCATCCTGCGGCGGCTGTGAGGCGTAAATATATACTTTTGGATATGGTGCAGTCCTGTGGCTATGCCTAATTTTGCGGTGGATTAAATAATCTGATATGACTGACGAAGAAAGATATATTATTAAGGAGAGCCGTGTGATGGTTATCGGAACACCGCACTTCACCAGATATGTGTTGCCGGAACTGGAGCGGATCGGATTCAGGGATATTCAGACCGGCTGTGACCTCGTCGCCCTTGCTGAACTATCTCATGTCAATATCATCGCAGAATATGGCGGCAACGGAGAATCATGCCTGAAGCATCTAAAGGAGATTAAGACTCCGGTAATCTGTCCATTCGATTTTGTCAGAGGCGCAGGGGCAATGGTGATAATGCCCCATGATGACAGGGAACTTCTTGCACAGCCTGATTTACGGCTGTGGGCGGCGAAATATATATCGGGATACTGCGCTTTCTGGAATATGGGGGGATGCGACTGGCTCGGTGAAGCATTGCCGGAGATAAAAGCTGGAGTAATCAACGAATCCGCTCAACGGCTTGCAGCCCACATCTGCGCACGGATAGCCGCCAATATCGCAGTCGGTCGGGAAGTGAAGCATTTTCCGCGTTTCTATTTAGCGGAGAGTGAATAGTGGAGTGCGGAGAGTCAGCTCACAACAGTTTGTTGTTGGTTGCCGCCATAATCGCCTCGGAGATATTGCGCACATCAAGTTTCTCGAATATGCGTTGGCGGTATTTCTTTATGGTCACCGGCGAGAGGCAGATGCGGTCGGCAATATCAGTCATTGTGTAGCCTTGAATAGATAGAGTTAGCACCGATTTTTCGCCGTCGGTCAGCACGGGCATCTGCCGTTTGTCCCAGCGACGTGTGGTCAGATTGTACTCAAAGAAATCTGACGAGCCTACGCGGTGCATCTCAATATGTCCGGCCTCGGTGTGTGTCGAAGCCGACACCATGCATAGGGCGAGCCATATCCGCCCGTCGGAGGTGAGGGCAAGCGGAGTTAGCTTGTGGTTGACAAGGATCCTTCGCCCGTCGTTGAGGATATGGAAATCGTAGGAGATGTACCAGTCCTTACGCTCATTGACCGGAATATTGTTGTAGAACGAGAAACCTGCCCAGTTCAGTTCAATGAGCATCGGCTGTTCATCCTCCGGCACATAACGTGAATAAAAACGGTAACCGAGTGCCATCATCTGCTCCGGCGGCAGTCCGCAGAGAAACATCGGATTGGGCGACACATACAAGAAATTCTGCCTGAAATAGTCAATGATATAGACGCTCTGATAAGTCGAGCGGGAGAACGCCTCAGCCGACCTCACATATTCCGACACACGGCTGTAGTCAAGCTCCTTCGGGAGCCTGACCTCATTGTCGGGTATGAAGAAATCGTCTATCATTCTATCCATATTCAAAGAGATTCACTCCGCTAAATTACTAAAAAATGCCGATACCGCCGTAATATAGTCTCAACCGATTTGATGAACCTATATAAGAAACGCCTCCTGCTAAAATCACAAAAGTAAAATTACCTCAAACTTTTGTTGCCAATTTGTGACTTAATAGCTAATTAATCGATTTAATATCTTTGATTTACAATAGGATATGTTTTATATATTTAGTTATCGCCAAAAAACGAGTCAATATAACCTTTTAGGTTGGCTCTTAAATCTGTGTAATTGGCTGTTCTCATAAATCCTCCTTTTTATTCTGTAAGTATATGTACTTGTTTGCATACTCACAAATATGATTAGTTAATTATTAACATGTCCACAGGGTTTTCGGGCTGCTCCATTCTTTTTCTTTGGACGTGTAGATTCCGCATATCCATAACCGGATAAAGTGTTGTTGACATATATGCAGCTTCCCGTATTCGCCTTAATCAGTCAGCATTAAAAGAAGAAATCCTGAATGCCAATTGCTTGACTTTCAGGATTCTCTTAAGAGCGGAAGACGGGGCTCAAACCCGCGACCCTCAGCTTGGAAGGCTAATGCTCTATCAACTGAGCTACTTCCGCAATTTTTGTGGGCAAAGATGGATTCGAACCACCGAAGGCGTAAGCCAGCAGATTTACAGTCTGCCCCATTTGGCCACTCTGGTATTTGCCCCTTTGCACTTAAGATTCTATTTCAATTCTCTCATTGAGTAGGTTTGTTTCTCAATTGCGGTGCAAAGATACGACTATTTTTGTAAACTCCAAGCAAAATCTATCATTTTTATTGCAGAAATTGCACATTCGTCTCCTTTATTGCCCAGCTTACCACCGGCGCGCTCCTCTGCTTGCTCCATTGTATTGGTGGTAATTAATCCGTAAATTACTGGTACATCGCCACTTGCGTTTAATTGGGTGATTCCTTGGGTAGCACCCATGCAAACATAATCAAAATGTGGAGTATCTCCTCTGATTACACAACCAATTGCAATAACTGCATCGACTTCACTGTATTCGATAAGTTGGTTGGCACCGAAAGTCAGTTCAAAACTGCCAGGTACTGTTTTTACCAGGATATTTTCATCTTTGGCTCCATGTCTTTTTAAGGTGTCTATAGCACCTTTTAGGAGAGTACCGGTAATATTATAATTCCACTCGGATACAACGATGCCGAATTTCATTTTTTCCGCGCTGGGTACAGAACTGAAATCGTAGTCTGAAAGATTGTGATAAGCTGTTGCCATAAATAAGGAATTAAGAATTAAAAATTAATAATTGAAAATAGAAGAGAGAGGGGAGAAGAAAGAGGCACGGACTACACGGATTCACGGCTATTTTCCGTGTTTTCCGTGTAATCCGTGCCTAAGATGTCTTTATAATAAGGTATATTACTTCTTCAACAGTTTGGCTTGTTCGATATACTTGTCGATATCCATTGCCTGGTATGAACGGAAGTATTTATCCTTGATAGTGGTATACGCCTGGATTGCATCGTCATACTTACCTTGCTTTACCAAGATTTCTCCGGCTTGCAGTAGGTAGATGGGGCTGAGTGAGTTGTTGTCAGCTTCGTTGGCGGCTTTCAGCAGCATAGAAGCGGCTTTGTCCAGTTGACCGAGCTGCGCATAGCAGTTACCCATGGCACCTTTCATGGCAGGAGCAACCATTTGGTCATCTCCGTCAAAGCTGTCCAATGCTTTCACTGCCTCGTCATATTTGCCGAGGTGTGCATAGCAGAGACCCATATAGGCTTTTGCAAGATTGGCTGCTTTTGTGCCGCTGTATTCGTCTGCAACTTTTGTAAATCCAGCAAAACCGATGCTGTCGCCGTTCAGTGCTTGTGCATAAGCGTCTGCCTCAAAGTATTCTTGTCCTTTAAATAGGGCTGCTTGTGCTTTTTCTTCACGGGGGTCTGCATAAAGGTTCTTGTACATCACTACACCGGCAATGATGATGATTACTGCTGCTACAGCGCCGATGATTGCTTTTTTGTTTTTAATGAAAAAGGCCTCCGATTGTGTCAGTGCATCCTCCACGTTTAAGGCTTCATTCGTCTTTTTTTGTTCTGCCATTTTTATATAATCTTTTTGTTATTATTCTTATTTATCTATTTCGACCCGCAAAAGTAAGTTTTTTATAGCTATCAACGAAATTTAGCGGCATCTTTTTTTGTTTTGTATCAGAAAACACTGGAATTATTTCTACTTTTCAATGAGCCGGGCTTCACCTCTGTATTAAAAATAAGCAGGCTTATTTTGTACTGCTTTCGGTTTTGTATTATCTTTGTAACCGAACTCATCGTTGTTATAATGATACTGAAGCGTATATCTATACTCAATTATAAGAACTTGGAGCAGGCAGAGCTTTCATTCTCGCCCAAGTTGAACTGTTTTTTCGGACAGAACGGTATGGGGAAAACGAATCTGCTGGATGCGGTATATTTTTTGTCTTTCTGTAAAAGTGCCGGTAATCCCATTGATTCCCAGAATATCCGCCATGATGCCGACTTCTTTGTTATTCAAGGATTTTATGAGGCTGCCGGCGGAACCCCTGAGGAAATATACTGTGGCATGAAGAGACGACAGAAGAAGCAGTTTAAGCGCAACAAGAAAGAGTATACGCGTTTGTCGGATCATATAGGTTTTCTGCCTTTGGTCATGGTCTCTCCTGCCGATGCGGGGTTGATAGCAGGAGGTAGTGATGAGCGCCGACGTTTTATGGATGTAGTCATCTCACAGTACGACAAAGAGTATCTGGAAGCTTTGATACGATACAATAAAGCCCTGGTGCAGCGGAATACCTTGCTGAAGAGTGAACAGCCGGTGGAAGAAGAACTCTTTTTGGTTTGGGAGGAGATGATGGCGCAAGCCGGCGAAGTGGTGTTCCGCAAACGTGAGGCCTTTATCCGTGAGTTTATTCCTATTTTCCAGTCTTTCTATTCATTCATTTCGCAGGATAGAGAGAAGGTGGGATTGAGTTATGATTCCCATGTCCGCGATGTCTCTTTGCTGGAAGTGCTGAAGGAAAGCCGTGTACGCGACCGGATTATGGGTTATTCGTTGCGTGGTGTGCACAAGGACGAACTGAATATGCTTTTGGGGGATTTCCCTATCAAGCGTGAAGGGTCGCAGGGACAGAACAAGACTTATCTTGTGGCGTTGAAGCTGGCACAGTTTGATTTTCTGAAACGTACCGGGACTACTGTTCCCTTGTTGTTGCTGGACGATATTTTTGACAAGCTGGATGCCTCGCGTGTGGAGCAAATCATCAAGTTGGTGGCAAGCGACAGTTTTGGACAGATTTTTATAACAGATACCAACCGTGAACATCTGGACTGTATTCTGCATAAAGTGGGCAGTGATTATAAGATGTTCCGTGTGGAGCAGGGAACGGTTGCCGAGATGAAGGAGGAAGAGGCATGAAACGCAATAATGCCGAACAGATAGGTGAACTTATCCGTCATTACCTCAGGCAGGAAAGTCTGGAGTCTCCGCTGAATGAACGGCGGCTTATCAGTGCGTGGCCCGAAGTGCTGGGGCCTACCATTGCTTCCTACACCCGCGAACTTTATATAAAGAACCAGGTGCTTTATGTGCACCTCGCTTCTGCTGCCCTGCGCCAGGAACTGATGATGGGGCGTGAGCTGTTGGTGCGCAACTTGAACCGTCATGTGGGGGCGCAGGTCATAACAAATATCATATTCAGATAAATTATCACCGGTCTGTCAGCATCCTCAGCTCATCTATTCTTTCAATCTTCAGTTCCTTCAATTCCCGGACTGCCCGGTCATAATACACCGGAGTTTCCAAATCCTTGTTGTCATGCGCATCCAGTCCGATGATGGCTGTACAGCCTTCATTGGCAGCGATTCGCCAGAACTCCGGGCATGGGTATGTGGATAAACCGTGCGCTTCATTGTAGGCTACATAGCCTATATTGTATTCCAGCGGGACATTCAGGCGTGCAGCAGTACGGCAGATGTGCCGGCTGATGGTAGAGCAATGGTGGTCGAACTTCGGATAGGAGCGCATGAACAAGTCCGGATGGGCAAGACAAGAGAATAATTCGCTTTCCATACCTTCGATGGCGCTTTCTTCGTAAAGGTCGAGCATATCGCGGCTGTCCGTATGATGGCCGAAATAGGGAAATTTTTCATCGGTGTGGTAGTGATGGTTTCCGAAGATGATATAGTCCAGCCGGTACTTCTTGATTTGTTCTTTCAGCCAATGGATATGTTGGGGGAAGTATTCACATTCAAGTCCTATCCTGATGTCTATCCGGTCGTGGTATTTTCCACGGAGCATCTTGAGGCTCTCCACGTAGCCGGGAAGCTCTTCGGGGAGCATCCGCATGTCGGCTACGTAGTCGGTACGGTATTTCCAAGGAGTATGGTCTGAGAAACCGAGTATCCGGTAACCGCCTTTGATGGCACTGAGCACATAGTCTTCGTCATCTCCGGTGGCATGCATGCAGCGTGTGGTGTGTGTATGATAATTGCTTTTCATTGCGTTATTATTTCATCCATGCGTATGTCAAATGGTTCTGCAGGAACTTCTTCTACGAGTTGAAACGGGAAACAGATGCCGGCTTTGTAGGCTGATGGGATGTGGGGCAGAAGCCGGTCGTAGTAACCTTTACCGCGCCCAAGACGGTTGCCGTTACGGTCGAATGCCACGCCGGGAACCACAATGAAGTCAATGTCTGCATAGTCGGTAAATAACTTGCCGGTCGGTTCTTTGATGCCGTATGCACCGGGTTTCAAGTCCTCAGGTCCGGTGTACAGTCGCAGTTCCAGGCCGTCACCTGCAACTACCGGAAGCAGTATCCGCTTTTTGCGGTTCCACTTCCGGATAAATTCGTGTGTATCCACTTCGTCTTTGAGAGAGTGGTAAAGCAGTACGGTTTTTGCCGCCCTGAAAGCAGGGTGTGCCTCGAGGGCGGCAAGTATTTCAGCAGACTGACGCATAGCGGAAGAGCTGTGTCGGGTCTTCAACAAAGCTATCTGCCTGCGCAGTTCTTCTTTCTTTTCCATCATCTTTTTTATCCTCTATGATTGGTGTTGCTTCCGGGGCTTTTGGGAATGCCTCTCCACGTTCCAGAATATCTAGTGCCTTCTTGACGGTAGCATCGCTCTGGTTGATGTAGCGGATGTATTGCTCCCTCCCCAGTATGTTGTAGATAATGTTGCCGTAAATGCTCCTTTCCAGTAGCTTGTAGGACTTGTGGATAAGCAGGTTGCGCCGCTTTACTCCCTTGGAGTCTGCAAAACGTACAAACTGTTCCACAACACCTTGGTGGCGAAGGTACTTCAACAAATCCACTTCATTGTTGTATTCACTCAATTTCGTGCGGTTACGATCGGTATACTGGAAGCTGAATTGCAGAATCAGTCCCTTGTTGCTTACTTCTATTAGGTAAGAAGATACTCCGGTAGTGTCTTGCGGAACGAATACGTCTGGCATAATGCCTCCTCCTCCATATACGGGTCTACCTAAGCCGGTAGAGTAACGCAGTTTTTCGTCCAGTTTGATACTGTCTTTGGAGAAGAATTCGCCGTGTTCGTAACGGGTAATCCAGTCCATTTCGTATTTGCTGTCCTTGCCGTTTTCGTAAGGACGCTGGATGCAACGGCCCGATGGAGTGTAATAGCGGGCAATGGTCAGGCGGATGGCGGAACCGTCACTGAAGTCGATGGGCTGCTGTACGAGTCCTTTGCCGAAGGAACGGCGTCCTACAATGGTTCCGCGGTCATTGTCCTGAATGGCGCCTGCAAAGATTTCGCTGGCCGAAGCAGAACTTTCGTTTACCAATACTACCAGCGGCAGTTTTTGGCAACTGCCGGTGCCGTTGGCATATTCCTCCATGCGGGGGTATTTGCGGCCATGGGTATATACTATCAATTTTCCTTCCGGCAAGAATTCGTTCACCATGCGCGTGGCTGCTTCCATGTAGCCTCCGGTATTGTCGCGCAGGTCGATAATCAGTCCTTTGCACTTCTCATGACTCAGTTGTGCTATTGCATTCAACAGTTCTACATGCGTGGTACGTCCGAATTTGCTGATTTGTATATATCCGTAGTCATCGTCGACCATATAGGCTGCATCAATGGTGTTTTGCGGGATGTCGCCGCGTGTAATGGTGAATTCGAGCAATTCCTTTTCCGTGGTACGCTTGACACCCAACTTCACCTGACTGCCTTTCGGACCTTTCAGATTGCGCATGGCCTTTTCATTTGTCAGGCCTTTGCCTGCAAATAGGCTGTCGTTGACCATCACAATGCGGTCGCCTGCCATCAGACCCACTTTCTCGGACGGTCCGCCGGGAATCACGCTGTTCACGTGTATCGTGTCTTCTTGAATGGTGAACTGGATACCTATACCGCTGAAACTGCCTTCAAGTTCGGAATTGACCTCTTCCAGTTTCTGTGCGGGGATGTAGGTGGAGTGGGGGTCAAGTTCCGCCAATATTTGCGGCATGGCCTTTTCTACCAGATCGGTCATGTTGACGGTATCCACATACTGGTCGTCAATAACACGCAGCAAAGCATTCAGCTTGTTGGACGAGCTATTGATGATTCCCAGTTTGTTACCGGCAAAATGTCTGGCGTAAAACGTTCCGATAAGAATTCCCGCTACTACACTGATTGCGATGATAAGCGGCATAAAGCGGGATGTGTTTTTTGTACTCATGATGTTTATTTACTATTAGACTATTTACAATTTACTGTTCGGATGCACAAGCAGCCTCCGATTTTAACTTTCCATTATCCATTGAAATAAACACCACCTCGATGCCTGCTCGTTTCAAAAGTTCGACACCATCCTCCAGGCGGTATTTTTCGGAGTAGACCACTCGCTTGATGCCTGCTTGGATAATCAGTTTGGCGCATTCTATGCAGGGGGAGGCAGTGACGTACATGGTAGCACCGTTACTACTGTTGTTCGAACGGGCTATTTTGGTTATGGCGTTTGCTTCGGCATGGAGCACGTATGGTTTGGTTACGTTGTTCTCCTCTTCACACACATTCTCAAAGCCGGAAGGGGTACCGTTGTAGCCGTCAGAGATAATCATCTTGTCTTTTACAATCAGTGCACCGACCTGGCGGCGTTTGCAATACGAATTTTCAGCCCAAATGCTTGCCATACGTATATAACGCTTGTCCAATGCTTCTTGTTTGTCTTTTGTAGAATCGTCCATTATATTTATGTTTTATTGTTGCGGGGTGAATCCCATGATTCTGGTTGTCGGTCCGTCTTTAAAATAGAGGGTCAGTGAATTGGCATCCCCTTCATACTTGTACACGTTTTGCAGTCCGGAGATGAATGCCTTGGCCAGTGCATCGCTCTCTGCAGAGCCGCTGATTTTTAGGTTGAAGTTCAATGATTGCGATTTTCCATCGGCACTCCAGGTTCCGTTGACGCTTGAGTTGATGCCTTGTCCGTTGACGCTGGTGCCCATCAATTCTCCATCCAGTTCGGTACCTTCAAAGTTTAGAGTGAAGTTGCCTTCTGTCTTAAGTGCTTCTCTGCTTTTTCTCTCGGCCTTTTCATCCTGCCATAAACCTGAATAGAACTGTCTGTTACTGTCCTTATTGGTGAGCCGGCTGAGCTTCCACGTCTTCCCTGTGAATATCCCGATAACATCGTCCTCGTTGTCGCAACTGCTTAGCAGGGGAAGCAACGAAAGCACGAGCAGCATACAACTGATGTTCCTTATAAGTTTTTTCATTTCTTTATTCCATTTCTGATTAATAATGCGTCGATTGTAGGCTCTTGTCCACGGAAGCGTTTATAGAGAGCCATCGGATGCTCCGTTCCGCCTTTGGAAAGGATATTCTCGCGGAAGGAGGCGGCGGTCTCCGGGTTGAAGATGCCCGTCTGCTTGAATAGCGAGAAAGCATCTGCATCCAGCACCTCTGCCCACTTGTAACTATAATATCCGGCAGAATATCCTCCGGCAAAGATATGGGAGAATTGTGTGCTCATGCAGGCTTCTGCCACAGAAGGCAGAATCTGTGCTTTTTCCCAAGCCTTCTTTTCATAGGCTTTCACGTCACCTTCAAACGGGGTATTGCGTGTGTACCAGGCCATATCGAGCAAGCCGAAACTTACCTGGCGGAGGCAGGCGTATGCCGCGTTGAAGTTGGATGAATCCACGATGCGCTGTACCAGTTCGTCCGGTATCAGCTCTCCGGTCTGATAATGGCGGGCAAACGTATGGAGGAATTCCTTTTCGATGGCGAAGTTCTCCATGAATTGGGAGGGGAGTTCTACAAAGTCCCAATATACGTTGGTTCCGCTCAGGCTTCCGTAGGTGGAATTGGCAAACATACCATGCAGGCTGTGTCCAAATTCGTGCAGGAAGGTTTCTACTTCGTCGAAGGTCAGCAAAGCAGGCTTGCCCTGTGTCGGTTTGGTGAAGTTCATCACGATGGATATGTGGGGACGGCTGTTCTCGCCGGTTTTTTCGTCAATCCACTGTTCCTTGTAGCTGGTCATCCAGGCTCCCGAGCGCTTGCCTGCCCGGGGGTGGAAGTCGGCATAGAACACGGCTAGGAATTTCCCGTCTTTGTCGAATACCTCGTAAGCATCCACATCCTTATGATAGACGGGAATATCCGGATTCTTCTTAAAGGTGATGCCGTACAGCTTGGTGGCAAGACCGAATACGCCTTTCTTCACATTGTTCAGCTCAAAGTAAGGGCGGAGCAGCTCATCGTCAATATTGAACTTCCGGTCTTTCAGTTTATGAGAATAGTACGCCCAGTCCCACGGCATCAGAGCGAAGTCTTCTCCTTCCGTCTGGCGTGCCAGGGCTTGCACTTCGGCATATTCTTGTTTGGCGGTAGGCGTGTAAGCCTCCAGCAGTTGGTCCAGCAGCTTATACACGGACTCACTGTTCTGTGCCATGCGCTCCTGTAGGTTGTATTCGGCAAAGTTGTCATACCCTAAGAGTTGGGCAATCTCCATACGGACATTGGCCAGTTTTTTTACGATTTCCAGGTTGTTGCTGGCATTGTTGTGCGTACATTTCGTATTATAGGCCATATACAGCTCATGACGCAGGTCACGGTTGTCCGCATACGTCAGGAAAGGGCCATAGCTGGGAGCCTGCAAGGTGAATACCCAGCCTTCGACGCCTTTTTCTCCGGCTGTCTCTGCAGCGGCTTCTATGGCGCTCTCCGGCAGGCCGGACAGTTGGGTGGAGTCTGTAATCACCAGTTGGTAGTCGTTCGTCTCCTTCAGCGCGTTCTCGCTGAACTGCAAGGTGAGCAGGCTGAGTTCCTGGCTCAAGGCGCGGTATTTGTCTTTTGCCTCGCCCTTGAGGTTGGCACCGCCGCGCACAAACCCGTTGTAGATGTTCTCCAGCAGTTTCTTCTGTTCGGGGTTCAGCCTTTCCTTGTCTTGCTGTTCGTAGACGGTCTTGATGCGGGCAAACAGCTTCTCGTCCAGGCTGATGTTGTTCTCGTGCTGGCTCATCAGCGGCATCATCTTGCGTGCAAGCTCCTGCAACTCGTCGTTGGTCTCCGCGCTAAGCAGGTTGCCGAACACGGTGCCGGCACGCTGGAGCATATCGCCGGACTTCTCGTATGCCAATATGGTGTTGGCAAAGGTCGGAGCTTCGGGATTGCCGGTGATGGCATCGATTTCCGCCTGTTGCCTGCGGATGCCTTCGCGGATTGCCGGCTCAAAGTGGGTGATTTCTATCTTATCGAACGGAACGGCCCCGTGTAGTGTGGAGTACGTCTCGAAAAAAGGATTTTTCTGGTCGGTTGTACAACTTGTCATGATGCAGAACGAAATTAAAGTGAATATAAGTTTTTTCATGATTACTTTTATCAATAAAGCTCGAACTTCCTGCAAAGTTGCAAAAAAAACAGGCGACTTCATAGAAGCCGCCTGTTTTTTATTATTTTCTAACTGTATATTAGCAGTTAACCGATGCCATATGAGCAATCAGGTCGAGAACCTTGTTAGAATAACCGATTTCGTTATCATACCAAGATACAACCTTAACGAAAGTATCAGTCAAAGCGATACCAGCCTTAGCGTCGAAGATAGAAGTACGAGTGTCACCCAAGAAGTCAGAAGAAACAACTGCATCTTCAGTGTAACCCAGAACACCTTTCAATTCGCCTTCAGAAGCTTCCTTCATGGCAGCGCAGATTTCAGCATAAGTAGCGGGCTTAGCCAAGTTAACTGTCAAGTCAACTACAGATACGTCCAAAGTCGGAACACGCATAGACATACCGGTCAGCTTGCCGTTCAATGCCGGAATAACTTTACCTACAGCCTTGGCAGCACCGGTAGAAGACGGGATAATGTTACCGGAAGCAGCACGACCACCTCTCCAGTCTTTCATAGAAGGACCGTCAACTGTCTTTTGAGTAGCAGTTGTAGAGTGAACGGTAGTCATCAAACCGTCAGTGATACCCCATTTGTCGTTCAATACCTTAGCGATAGGAGCCAAGCAGTTGGTAGTACAAGAAGCGTTAGATACGAATTGAGTACCCTTAACGTAAGTCTTTTCGTTAACACCGCAAACGAACATCGGAGTGTCATCCTTAGAAGGAGCAGACATTACAACATATTTTGCGCCAGCTTCGATGTGAGCTTGTGCTTTGTCTTTGCTCAAGAACAAACCTGTAGATTCTACAACATATTCTGCCTCTACTTCGTTCCATTTCAAGTCAGCCGGGTTTCTTTCTGCAGTGATGCGGATAGCCTGGCCGTTAACGATCAATTTGCTGTTTTCAACATCTGCTTCGATAGTACCGTCGAATTGGCCGTGCATAGTATCATACTTCAGCATGTAAGCCAAGTAATCTACCGGGCAAAGGTCGTTGATACCTACGATCTGAATATCGTTTCTCTTCATTGCAGCGCGGAAAACGAAACGTCCGATACGTCCGAATCCATTAATACCTACTTTAATCATTTTGTTTAAACTTTTAAGGGTTTTATAATGTTTAAAAATAAACTTTCGTCTATAAATTGCATTTCTTCCAGATTTGCGGTGCAAAAGTAAGAAAATGTTTTTATATTCGTAACCAAAATCATAATTAAATAATTGAAAAGATGGGAAAATGTTCGTTTTTACAGGAATTTAAGGCTTTTGCCATGAAGGGCAATGTGATAGATATGGCTGTCGGCGTGATTATCGGTGGGGCATTCGGAAAAATCGTCTCTTCCATTGTGGCAGATGTGATTATGCCTCCTATCGGATTGCTGGTGGGCGGTGTCAACTTTACGGATTTAAAGTGGGTGCTGAAACCGGCTGTTTTGGAAGATGGAAAAGAAGTGGTTGCTGCTGTTACGTTGAATTATGGTAACTTCCTTCAGGTAACTTTTGATTTTCTGATCATTGCCTTCTCCATTTTCATGTTCATCAAGTTGCTGACCAAGCTGACTGAAAAGAAGAAAGAAGAGGCACCTGCCGCTCCTCCGGCTCCTCCAGCACCGAGCAGGGAAGAGGTGCTGCTGACCGAAATCCGTGACTTGCTGAAAGAACGGAAGTGATTGTGGCTCTGTGCGCCTGCCTCTTGGACGGAGAGATGCGGAGTATAGGAGTGAATGATGATTGAAAGCCTTTTAATATGTAATTGAAAGCCTTTTAATAAAGCATTGTAAGGCTTTCAATCAATCTTCTTCTTGCGGGATGGCCGGCCTGACTTCCGGCTTGTATGAATCTCAAATAACGAAAAAATTATGTTCTTTAAGAAAAGCCGTGCCAAAATAGCGGGAAAATTCAAATGGTTTCCTCGTGCGTGTGTGTTGAAGCATCCTGTGAATACGCAAGAATTGGGCGAAGCCATCAGTCGCAAATGCACGGTAACCCCGGCTGATGTGCATGCCGTTATCCGTGCCATGCCCGAAGTGATGGCGTTCTATCTCGAAAACGGGCGCAGTGTGCATCTGGACGGTCTGGGGTCGTTCTACTACAAACTGAGTTGTGCCGGAAAAGGGGTGGACAGCCCCGAAGAGGTAAGTGTAGAGCAGGTGCGGGCAGTGCGTGTGCAGTTCATTCCCGAGCGGAGCAAACAAGCGGACGGTTATCGCCGTGTGTTGGGTGAAGGCGTGGAATTGGTGGAGTTCGGGAAATAAATCGCAGATTTTACGAGATATTCCCTTACTTTTTTCTACTTTTGCAAATCATTTATTAAAGTCTATACGGATTTATATGCAAGAGAAGATTGTTATTCTTGATTTCGGTTCGCAAACCACGCAGCTCATCGGCCGTCGGTTGCGCGAATTGAATGTCTATTGCGAGATTGTGCCTTACAACAAGTTTCCATACGGAGATGAGAGTGTAAAAGGAGTTATCCTTTCGGGTAGCCCCTTTTCGGTTTATGATGAGAGTGCATTCAAGGTAGATTTGAGCGGGATTCGCGGGAAATACCCCATCCTGGGTATCTGCTACGGTGCACAGTTCATCTCTTACAGCAACGGCGGACGGGTGGAACCAGCCGGTACCCGCGAGTATGGGCGTGCCCATCTCGGCTCGTTCGATTCGGAGAACGTCCTTTTTAAAGGGGTAAGGAAGAATACACAGGTGTGGATGAGCCACGGAGACACGATTACCGCCATTCCCGATAACTTTAAGCCTATAGCTTCTACGGATAAGGTGGCGATTGCCGCCTACCAGGCAGAAGGTGAAGACATGTGGGGAGTGCAGTTCCATCCGGAAGTATTCCATAGCGAGGATGGTACGCAGATGCTGCGTAACTTTGTGGTAGACGTTTGCGGTTGCAGCCAGAGCTGGAGCGCTGCATCGTTTGTAGATACCACTGTGGCCGAACTGAAGGAGCAGCTTGGCAACGACCGCGTTATCCTGGGACTGAGTGGCGGTGTTGATTCTTCGGTAGCCGCCGTGTTGCTGCATCGTGCCATCGGCAAGAACCTGACCTGCATCTTCGTAGACCACGGGCTGCTTCGTAAGAATGAGTTCAAGAATGTGATGAACGACTACGAGTGCTTAGGGTTGAACGTGATTGGCGTGGATGCCAGCGAGAAGTTCTTCAAGGATCTGGAGGGAGTGACCGAGCCTGAGCAGAAGCGTAAAATCATCGGCCGCGATTTTGTCGAAGTCTTCGATGCCGAAGCGCACAAGATAACCGATGCCCGCTGGTTGGCACAAGGCACCATTTATCCCGACCGTATCGAGAGTCTGAACATTACGGGCAAGACCATCAAGAGCCATCACAACGTGGGCGGTCTGCCCGAGGAGATGAACCTCCGTCTGTGCGAGCCGTTGCAGTGGCTGTTCAAGGACGAAGTACGCCGCGTGGGACGCGAATTGGGAATGCCCGAACATCTGATTACCCGTCATCCTTTTCCTGGTCCGGGACTGGCTGTCCGTATCCTGGGGGATATAACACCGGAGAAGGTGCATACTTTGCAGGAAGCCGACGATATTTTCATCCAGGGCTTGCGCGACTGGAAAGTGGAGGATGCCGACGGCAACGAGACATCGCTCTACCATCAGGTGTGGCAGGCTGGTGTCATTCTTCTGCCCGTACAGAGTGTGGGCGTCATGGGCGACGAACGTACCTACGAACGTGCAGTGGCCTTGCGTGCCGTCACTTCCACCGATGCCATGACAGCCGACTGGGCGCATTTGCCCTATGAATTCTTGGGCAAGGTGTCCAACGACATTATAAATAAGGTGAAAGGCGTGAACCGCGTCACATACGACATCTCTTCAAAACCACCCAGCACAATAGAGTGGGAGTGAGATTGACCAATGATAGTGATGAGGGGTCAAAACCTTCTCTTTAACAAAATCATCCTTGCTACAGATATCTGTGACAGGGGTGATTTTCATATTTTTGGTGTTTTGGCACATTCCCGTTTTTTATAAATAGAATAATAATGAATAGAACGATGAAACTTTTATGTATGATTGCTGTCTTTTTGTGCTTCCCCTGGGTAGCCTCTGACGCACAAAAGCAGGATTGGGGAAATTTGAAACGCTATGCAGAGGCAAACAAGGAATTGCTGCGAAAGGGAAAGCAAAAGAACCGGGTGGTTTTTATGGGAAACTCCATCACGGAAGGATGGGTGGCAAACGATGCCGCTTTCTTTGAGGACAACGGTTATGTGGGCCGTGGCATAAGCGGGCAGACCTCTTCTCATTTTCTGCTCCGTTTTCGCGAAGATGTCATCAAGCTTGCTCCGGCGCTGGTCGTGATAAACGCAGGTACCAATGACGTAGCGGAAAATGCAGGCGCTTATAATGAAGAATACACTTTTGGAAATATAGTGTCTATGGTAGAGTTGGCACGGACCAATAAGATAAAGGTGATTTTGACCTCTGTGCTGCCTGCTGCTGCCTTTGGCTGGAACCCTTCTGTCAAGGATGCTCCTCAAAAGATAATGCAGTTGAATGCCAGAATCCGGAAGTATGCCCGGGAAAACAAGATTCCTTATGTCGACTATTACAGTGAGATGGTAGAAGTGGAAGGCGGTAATAACGCTTTGAACCCCTCGTATACCAAAGACGGGGTACACCCCACTTTGGAAGGATATAAAGTGATGGAAACCTTGATAAAGAAAGCGATAGACAAGGTGCTGTAGTAAACCCCGGCTCAGGTGGCTATAAGAGCTTTTCTGCGTCGGGAATCATTATCTCGCCTCTGCGCAGTTCGAGCAGGCCTTTCTCCTGCATGCCGTTCAACGCTCTCGATACTCCCATGCGGGTATCATTGACTACCTGGGCCAATTCTTCCATTTTAATTTTCAGTATTTTCCTGCCTGACGGACGTTCGGTATGTGTCAGGATAAAGTTGCCGATACGTTTTTCAAGGTTGTCGGCGGTTTTCGCCCAAAGACGGTTGTTCAGGCTTTGGGCGCGGTTGCTGATGATATTCATGTAATTCAGGCGGAATATGTCGTATCTGAACAATTCGCTCATGGCGAAAGCCTTGCTGATGCTTACGGTATGGGTTTCTGTCTGAGCTGTGTGGGTTGAAACGTAGGAGGTGTTCATTCCGAACAAAGATTGCGGCTCTATGACGTAGGGTGCCTGATAATATTCCGTGAAACTGTATGATGCATCCGCAGATGATGTGTATGAGGAAACTTCACCCTTCAATACAAATATCAGTTGACTGCATGTGTCGCCTGCTTTCACAATGACTTCGCCTGCCTTGTGCTTCGTAAAGTCCAGTTTTACTTTTCCTAGGATATTGGTAAAGTCTTCTTGTGCGAGTCCTTGAAAGAGTGGCAGTTGCAATAATGTATCAAACATTGTATTCATAATGCTTTTTCTTCTTGTTTTGAAACAAAAATAGACATTATCAAGGTGTACTGTAAACTCTTTACCCCTCTTTTTGTTTTTTTTATTGTTTCTTAAACGTGCTATTCAATCCTTGTAGACGAATCCTCGTTCTTTTTCTCTTCCTTCTTATCGTCCTCATCCTCACTGTCTTCCTTATCCTCATTGTCTTCCTTATCTTCCTCATCGTCTTCCTCGTCTTCCTCTCCGGCAAACGGGTCAGGCCGTTGGGGACCGTATCCCATAAAGCCTATGGCACACAACGTGCCTGCTATGGCTCCACTGAGGTGCCCTTCCCAGGAAGTGGTCGTCTTGGCAAACTGAGGGAACATGTTCCATACCAGGCCGCCATATAGAAACGTTACCAGCAATGAAATGGCGGTGAGCGGTACGTGCCTGCGCAGTATGCCGCTGAAGAACAGAAAGAATGCCAGTCCGTATATGATGCCGCTGGCTCCGATATGCCATCCCGGTTTCCCTATAAGAAAGGTAAGCGTACCGCATCCTATCCAAATGGCAAAAAAGATGTAGGGGGCTATGTGGCGGTAGAAATAGAACAGGCACCACATCAGGAAAAAAAGTGGAATCGTATTGGCGAACAGATGCTTGAAACTGCTGTGTACCAGTGGGTGTGCGAAAATTCCGAACATGCCCCGCTGTTCCATCGGATATACTCCCAGTTGCGTGAAGTTCCAATCCATGCCTATCTCCAAAAACTTCAAAATGTATAAAATGAATAGCAGGAATAGAGGTATAACCGCTGCCAATGCCATTTTCTGTATGTCATGCTTCATATTTCGTACGTTGATTGCTATTTTTGTACAATACTACGGAATATTTGACGAAAACCGAAAAAAAACTGACTTTTTATTTTGGCTATAAGCTTTAATTCGTATTTTTGGGCATCGCTACATGGCTTGTAGCGCATATACCGAAATAATTAACCTTTAAATAATGCACAACTATGAGTTATTTACGATTTGACAAGACCCTGATGATTAATCTGCAAGAATCTTTGCCAAGGGAGATATTGCGGACGAATAGATCAGGAGCCTATCATTGTACAACAATTGTAGATTGTAACACACGCAAATATCACGGTCTGTTGGTGATACCAGTCCCCAATCTCGATGATGAAAACCATGTGCTGCTGTCTTCTTTGGATGAAACTGTAATTCAGCACGGTGCGGAGTTCAACTTGGGGTTACATAAGTATCAAGGAAACCACTTCAGTCCCAACGGACACAAGTACATCCGAGAGTTCGACTGTGAAAACATCCCGACAACTACTTATCGTGTAGGAGGCGTCATCCTTCGTAAGGAAAAGATTTTCGTACATCATGAAAATCGGATTCTGATTCGTTATACCTTGGTCGATGCCCATTCGGCAACCACACTCAGATTCCGCCCTTTCCTGGCATTCCGCAGTGTGCGCGAGTACACGCACGAAAATGCGCAGGCAAGCCGCGACTACCAGTTGGTGGAGAATGGCATTAAAACTTGCATGTATCCCGGTTATCCTGAGTTGTTCATGCAGCTCAACAAAAAGAATGAGTTCCACTTTCAGCCTGACTGGTATCGTGGTATCGAGTATTCTAAAGAACAGGAACGCGGATATGACTTCAACGAAGACCTTTATGTGCCGGGATATTTTGAAGTGGATATAAAGAAAGGTGAAAGCGTGGTCTTCTCCGCCGGTATCTCCGAGATTTCTCCCCGTAAGTTGAAGCAGACGTTTGAGTCTGAGGTGGCCGACCGCACTCCGCGTGACAGTTTCTACCACTGTCTGAAAAATTCGGCGCACCAGTTCCACAACAAGCAGGGAGAGGAGCATTATGTGCTTGCAGGCTATCCCTGGTTCAAGTGCCGCGCCCGTGACTTGTTCATCTCTTTGCCTGGTCTTACTTTGGCCTTAGGCGAGCAGGATGAATTTGAAGACGTGATGAAAACAGCGGAAAAGGCTATCCGCGAGTTTATCAATGGAGAACCTTCCTCCTACAAGATATACGAAATGGAGCATCCGGATGTGCTGTTGTGGGCTGTCTGGGCTTTACAGCAGTATGCCAAGGAGACTTCGCGTGAAAATTGCCGGCAGATGTACGGGAATCTTCTGGAGGAGATTGTTGACTATATCCGTGAACGCAGGCACGACAATCTCTTCCTGCACGAAAACGGACTGTTGTATACCAATGGCACCGAAAAAGCGGTTACCTGGATGAATTCCACCGCCAATGGCCGTCCGGTTATTCCGCGTACGGGCTACATTGTGGAAGTGAATGCACTGTGGTATAATGCCTTGCGTTTTGTGGCCGATATGGTTCGGGAGGGAGGCAATGAAATTCTTGCCGATACTCTGGACGCTCAGGCGGAAATAACCGGAAAATCTTTCGTAGAAGTCTTCCGTAATGAGTATGGTTATCTGTTCGACTATGTGGATGGTTATATGATGGATTGGAGCGTACGCCCCAACATGATATTTACCGTTGCCTTTGACTATTCTCCTTTGGATAGGTCGCAGAAGAAGCAGGTGCTCGATATTGTGACGAAAGAACTGTTGACTCCGAAGGGCTTGCGTACTCTGAGCCCCAAGAGTGGCGGATACAATCCGAATTATGTAGGTCCTCAGATTCAAAGAGATTATGCTTATCATATGGGTACGGCATGGCCGTGGCTGATGGGTTTCTACATGGAAGCATATCTGCGCATCTATAAAGTGAGTGGCGTGTCGTTTGTAGAAAGATACCTTATCGGTATGGAAGATGAAATGACTTCCCACTGTATTGGCGCATTGCCCGAACTCTTCGATGGTAATCCTCCGTTTGTAGGAAGAGGGGCAGTGTCATTTGCCATGAATACGGCAGAAATCCTGCGTATCTTGAAGTTATTGTCTAAATATAATTTATAAAAGGAGGAACGAAGATGAAAGTTTTAATGTTTGGATGGGAATTCCCTCCCAAAATATATGGTGGTCTTGCGGTTGCTTCTTATGGAATAACTAAGGGATTAAGTTTGCAGGGTGATGTGGAAACTACTTTCTGCATGCCCAAGCCGACGGGTGGAGAAGAGGATTTCTTGAAGATAGTGGGCATGAACCAGGTGCCCATCGTGTGGCGTGATGTCGATTACAATTATTTGAAGTCGAGGCTGACGCGCAACATGACACCGGAAGATTATTATTCTTTCCGCGACCATATCTATTCGGATTTCTCTTATATGCACGTCAATGACATAGGCTGCATGGATTTTGCCGGCGGTTATCCCGGCAACCTGCACGAAGAGATAAACAATTTCTCGGTGATTGCCGGAGTAGTGGCTCGCCAGCAGGAATTTGATATTATCCATGCCCATGACTGGCTGACGTATCCTGCCGGAGTACATGCCAAAATGGTGAGCGGAAAGCCGCTTTGCATCCATGTCCATGCTACGGACTTTGACCGCTCGCGTGGAAAAGTCAATCCTACCGTCTATTCTATGGAGAAGAACGGTATGGATTATGCCGACTGCATCATGTGTGTGTCCGAGCTGACCCGCCGCACGGTGATTGAGCAGTATCACCAGAACCCTAACAAAGTGTTTGCAATGCACAATGCTGTATATCCGCTTTCGCAGGAATATCAGGATATACCTCGTCCCGAACATACCAAGGAGAAGGTGGTTACCTTCTTGGGACGTATCACGATGCAGAAGGGGCCCGAATACTTTGTGGAAGCTGCTGCACTCGTGTTGAAACGTGCGCGTAACATTCGTTTCGTAATGGCCGGTTCGGGCGATATGATGAATGCTATGATTAATCTGGCAGCCGAACGGGGTATTGCCGACCGCTTTCATTTCCCGGGCTTCATGAAGGGAAAGCAGGTATATGAGGTTTACAAGAACAGTGATGTATTCGTTATGCCTTCCGTTTCCGAGCCTTTCGGTATCGCTCCATTGGAAGCCATGCAGTGTGGAACCCCTTCCATCATTTCCAAACAGTCGGGATGCGGTGAAATCCTTGATAAGGTCATCAAGACCGATTATTGGGACATTCATGCAATGGCAGATGCCATTTATTCCCTCTGCACCAATCCCGCTCTCTTCCGATATCTGCAGGAAGAGGGCAAGAAGGAAGTGGATGGAATTACGTGGGAAAAAGTAGGCTTGAGAATCCGCGCCCTCTACGAGGATGTGTTAAGAAACTATGGTAAATAACAAAAACAATAATAGAAATGAGAACTATCTGTCTTTATTTTGAAATACATCAAATTATTCATCTGAAACGTTACCGTTTCTTTGATATCGGTACCGATCATTATTACTACGATGATTATGCCAATGAAACCAGTATCAATGATGTAGCCGAACGCTCTTATATCCCGGCATTGAACACCTTGATTGAAATGGTGAAGAATTCCGGAGGTGCGTTTAAAGTGGCTTTCTCCATCTCCGGCGTGGCATTGGAGCAATTGGAGATACATGCGCCGGCTGTTATAGACCTGCTGCGTCAGCTCAGCGAAACGGGCTGTTGCGAGTTCCTGGCTGAACCTTATTCTCATGGTCTTTCTTCTTTGGCCAACGAAGATTGTTTCAAGGAAGAAGTGATGCGGCAGAGTGCCAAGATGAAGCAAATGTTCGGTAAGGCGCCGAAGGTATTCCGTAATTCCAGCCTGATTTATAATGACGAGATTGGTGCGATGGTGGCAGCTCTGGGATTCAAGGGTATGCTGACGGAAGGAGCCAAGCATGTGCTGGGGTGGAAGAGTCCGCACTATGTATATCACTGTTCTATGAATCCTAACTTGAAGTTGCTGTTGCGTGACTTTAAGTTGTCTGACGACATCAGCCTGCGTTTCTCCAACTCTGAGTGGAGCGAGTATCCTTTGTTTGCCGACAAATATATCAGTTGGATTGATGCTTTGCCGCAAGAAGAGCAGGTTATCAATATCTTTATGGAACTTTCTGCTCTGGGTATGGCACAGCCGTTGTCTTCCAATATTCTGGAATTCCTGAAGGCATTGCCGTATTGTGCTAAAGAAAAGGGAATTACTTTCTCTACACCGACGGAAATCGTTACCAAACTGAAATCTGTTTCCCAGTTGGACGTTCCATACCCGATGTCTTGGGTGGACGAAGAAAGAGATACCAGCTGCTGGCTGGGTAATGTGATGCAGCGTGAAGCATTCAACAAGCTGTATAGTGTTGCCGAACGTGTCCATCTCTGTGATGACCGCCGTATCAAGCAAGACTGGGATTATCTGCAGGCAAGTAACAACTTCCGTTTCATGACTACCAAGCAAAGCGGTGTCGGTTTGAACCGTGGCATTTATGAATCTCCTTTCGATGCTTTCACCAATTATATGAATATTCTTGGTGACTTTATCAAACGTGTAGATTCTCTCTATCCGGTGGATATAGATAATGAAGAACTGAATGCATTGCTGACCACCATCCAGAACCAAGGTACCGAGATAGAGGAACTTCACAAGGAATTGGCGAAAGCGCAGACCAAACTGGAGAAGATAAAGGCTGCGGAAAAGAAAGAGAGCAAGGCTACAGCTAAATCTGCCGCTGAAAAACCGGCAAAGGCCAAGGCCTCTGCCAAAAAGCCTGCTGCTAAGAAAACAACTAAAAAGGCTGTTGAATAATATCGGCAGCTTGTCCCATCAATCATAAAAAAAGCCTTCCGTTCTACAATGAACGGAAGGCTTTTTTATGGAATATCTGTCAGTTACTTGTTGAAACTGGTGTATGTTACTTCTATCTTCAATGGAGATTTTACTTTACCGTTTTCTTCTTCCGGACCTCCTTTCAGTTTGGCATATCCCGGCTTGAGATCATGCTGGACACCGGTCATGGTTTTGTTGCCACTACTGTTTGTACTGTTGTCATAGGTAATGGAAACCGGAATCAGCAATACCTTATCCCAGTCTTCATTTTTTTTGTTCCAAGTTTTCTCCCACTCTGTCTCATTCCAAGAACTGCCGGCTTTATCTTTGGCGGCTTTCTTGGCAGCTTGTTTTTCGTTGATGCAAGTGGTAACCAACCGGGCTATGTTGCTGAATACGTATTGATTGGTGGCAAATGCATTGTGGGTTGTTGTAAATGAGGTGATATTATCCCTGACTTTGTTGTCTTCAAAGAAGCTCTTCAAGTCCTGCTTACGTATCAACAGCACGTCATTGGGGGCACTCATGCTATATTCGTAGTCGCTGTTTATATTGTAATTCGTGAAAGTCAACTTCACGGCATTCAGGGTGTCATTGGACAGTTTGTTGTATATTGAATCGTATGGCATGATAGCTTCGGTGAAGATACCGGCAGGAGATTTGATGTAAGTGTGTCCCGTCTCTTTTTGGGCCTTTTCCTTTATCAAATCGGAATTCAAGAACTGGTTTGCCTGGATAACTTCTTTGGTAGAAGCAAATATAGTATTGGTTATATATCTCAAGGAGTCGGTTCCGTCTTTCTTTTTGAGAGCTACACCGGTTGTATCGTTTGTGTAGTGTGTACAAAGTTCCATTTCCAAAGCTACGTAGTCTACATAAAGGATAGTTCCATCTCCCAAATCGCTCTTTACGTATACTCCTTTAAAGACCTTATCTATGAAGGTATCCGAATCCTTGAAGTATTCAGGATTTGCCCGATAAACCTTTAGTATCCTGTCTTCGCCAAAGGTCTTTTTATCCAGCGGGAATGTTACATTGGGATAGAAAGTATAATAACCGTTATTGTCTTTTTCAAATCTTACAGAGTCCGGAACAGATGTGTCGAAAGCTGAATAGGCCTTGCGTCCGAGCAGGGATTTGTCATCGTACTTGTTGTAGTACTCCTCCGGATTGATGTTGGTATAGCGGTTCTTGTCCAGCTTCTTGTCCAGTTCATAGATACTCATCCGGCATGCGTTCAGGGAGTCGCCGAACCAACTGGAATAATAGACAGCCAATTGTATTGAAACTACCGAGTCTCCTGCCATTGTACCGGTGGCTTTTGTCGGATTTCCTTCGCTGTCCCATTCAGTTTCCTTATACACTTCAGGAAGGGAGAAGTTCTCCGTGCAGTTCAATTCCGTGAGGAAACTTGTTTCGTAATAACCGAATTCCGGATCGGAAAACTTGCCTATATATCCGGTACTCGTCTTGGCAAATACGGAATCAACGGCAAATGAATGTGTTATTACATCAAAAGTTGTAGTATGCGCTGACATGCGGTCAGAATCGGGTAACATGCCCAAACCTAATGTACCGGTGTTGTCATCGCATCCAAAGAAAGTCAGGACTGCCAAAAGCAATGTTCCCAGATATCTTACTTTCATAGCTTTATTGTCTAAATCAATTTTATTTTTATTTTGTTTCCCATACTTTGTCGTAGAAGTCGTTGCAGGCTTCAGTAAAGTTTTCGGGAGATTGATATTCCAATACCGGTTTTCCGGATTCGCGGGCATAGTTCATCACTTCCTCATCGACATGCTTGCTTTGCTGGATAATGCCGTCGGAGAAGTCCGCAGCCAGTTTGCAAAGTGAAGCGTAGTCAATAGGTTCCTTCAATCCGGCAATATCTTTCTTGGTGATGCCTTTCAGCAACAGCTTGTTGGGGAAGTCTGCGTGGAAAGGTTGCTTGAAGTCATCTTCATAAAGAGAGAATACGACCTTGGCATCTCTGAAGGAAGGTTCGTCTTTGTAAGCTTTCTTGATATACAGAGGCGCCAAAGCGGTCATCCAGCCGTGGCAGTGGATGATGTCAGGACACCAGCGCAGTTTCTTCACTGTCTCCAGTACACCGCGGGCATAGAAGATGGCGCGGGCATCATTGTCTTCATACTCTTCACCGTTTTCATCCATTGCCTGCAAGCGGTTTTGGAAGTAGTCGTCATTGTCGATGAAGTACACTTGCATACGTGCAGACTGGATAGAGGCAACCTTGATGATGAGCGGGTGGTCGGTATCGTCAATGATGAGGTTCATGCCAGAGAGTCGTATCACTTCATGCAGCTGGTTTCTGCGTTCGTTGATATTTCCCCATTTGGGCATAAACGTTCTGATTTCTCTGCCTTTTTCTTGAATAGCCTGAGGTAGGTTTCTGCCTACGAGGGACATTTCGGATTCTGAAACGTAAGGAGTAATTTCTTGGGTTATAAATAAAACCTTGTTCGCCTTTGTCATAATAACAATGTTCTCAATTATTTTGCAAAGATATAAAAAAAAGCGGGCAATAAAGCAAACGTAGCCTGTCTATAATTCCTTATGAATTGTTAACTGTTTGTTTTTCAGCGATTAAAATGCTTGGAACTTGGCTGAAAAGTGTATTGGGTTTTGCATTAATTTGCGATATTTCTTCTTTATATGCTAAATAATGGTTTATTTTGCACCGCTTTTTGCGAACAACCAAGTTATCATATAACCAATTAAAATGGAAATAGTACATACTATCAAGGACTTGCAGGCCGGACTTTCGGCTTTGAGAGCCCAAGGAAAGAAGGTAGGTCTGGTGCCTACGATGGGTGCTTTGCATGCCGGTCATGCCTCATTGGTGAAACGTTGTGTGGCAGAAAATGACGCTGCCGTAGTAAGCGTTTTTGTAAATCCGACTCAGTTTAATGACAAGAATGATTTAGTGAAATATCCCCGTACGCCGGAGGCTGACTGCCGTCTGCTGGAAGCGTGTGGAGCTACATTTGTCTTTGCACCTTCGGTGGAGGAGATGTATCCGGAACCGGATACCCGCCGTTTCAGCTATGCGCCGCTGGACACAGTGATGGAAGGGGCATTCCGTCCGGGGCATTTTAACGGTGTCTGCCAGATTGTGAGCAAGCTGTTTGATGCGGTGAAGCCGGATTGTGCCTACTTTGGCGAGAAAGATTTCCAGCAGTTGGCCATTATCCGCGAGATGGTCCGCCAGATGAAGTATCCTTTGGAAATTGTAGGGTGTCCGATTGTGCGTGAGGAAGACGGGTTGGCTCTGAGCAGTCGCAATGCCCGTTTGTCTGCCGAAGAACGCAAAAATGCACTGAAAATTTCGCAGACTTTATTTGAAAGTCGTACCTTTGCAGCCTCACACACGGTAGCTGAGACACAGAAGTTTGTGGAAGACACCATCGCAGCCGCCCCCGGATTGCGTTTGGAATACTTTGAACTGGTGGATGGCAATACCTTACAGAAGATTGCCGATTGGGAGGAAACTTCTTATGCTGTGGGTTGCATCACAGTGTTCTGCGGGGAAGTCCGTCTGATTGATAATATCAAGTACAAAGAGCCTGCTGCCTTGTAATTTATGATTAGTAATTCGTAATTTATAAAGATATGATGATTGAAGTGTTGAAGTCGAAAATCCATTGTGCCCGCGTCACGGAAGCGAACCTGAACTATATGGGAAGCATCACGATCGATGAAGATTTGATGGATGCCGCCAACATGATTGCCGGCGAGAAGGTGTATATAGCCGACAATAATAACGGTGAGCGTTTTGAAACCTACATTATTAAGGGCGAGCGTGGTTCTGGCAAAATTTGCCTGAACGGTGCGGCAGCCCGCAAGGTGCAACCTGATGACATTGTTATTATCATGTCCTACGCGCTGATGGACTTTGAAGAAGCCAAGTCGTTCAAGCCGACGGTGATTTTCCCCGACCCGGCAACGAACAAGGTAGTGAAGTAGTCTCTTTATTGAAATATAGAAATAAAGCCTCGTTTGCAATTTATCTGTAAATGGGGCTTTGTTTTTACTTCTGATACTTCTCCGCAGGGTTCGTATGAGAATGAGGAGCCGATTTTGTCTTGTCGAGTAAATACAGAATCTCAGTTTGGACATCGAAATTATATCTTTGGTAATCCTGATAGGTGGGCATCAGGTCCGGATAAAGTGTGTGGGCACACCGGTCTTTGCCCGGAAAGCATATTTGTATGGAGTTGGAGATAGAGCCTTGCATACCGGTATAGGGTAGCCGGAATAAGGTTTGTTCCATATAGGTATTTGCCAGTTCTTTTACCAGATACCGAAAGTCTGAAGCAAGGGAATCCCCGTTTAGGGGCTCTTGGGCGCTTGCCAATAGGGAAGCCAGGCAGAGAAGGAGGGATAGATGAATACGTTTCATTTTCTTGAAATATTAAATTGTATGTTAGAAGGGGAAAGCAGAGGGAGAGGTTGTAGTAGAATAAAAAAGGTGGAGTTCGTATGTCTCCACCTTTCATGACAGATTCTTATTTTTTTAGCTGTTCGTTCATCGCTGCTGCTGCCTTTCGTCCGTCTCCCATGGCAAGGATTACGGTAGCACCTCCGCGGACAATGTCGCCTCCGGCAAAGATGGTCGGGATGGACGACTGCATATTATCATTGACGGCAATCGTTCCCTTCCGGCCCAATTCCAATCCCTTGATGGAGCTTGGGACAATCGGGTTGGGAGATACACCTACGCTGACGATGGCAAGGTCGATGTCGATGGTTTCCGTGGCTCCGGGGATGGGTACGGGACTACGACGTCCGCTGGCATCCGGTTCACCCAACTCCATCTTCTGAAGCACCACTTGTTTTACTTTTCCTTGTTCGTCGGCGATGTATTCAATCGGGTTGTGGAGGGTCAGGAACTCTACGCCTTCTTCCTTGGCATGCTTCACCTCCTCGATACGTGCCGGCATTTCTTCTTCCGAGCGGCGGTAGATAATCAGGGCGCGCTCTGCACCGAGGCGGCGTGCAGTACGCACAGAGTCCATGGCAGTATTGCCGCCACCTATCACGGCTACGCATTTACCGAAAGGAACCGGTGTATCGGAATCTTCACTTGCCGCATCCATCAGGTTGACACGGGTCAGGTATTCATTGGACGAGAGGATATTGATGGAGTTCTCGCCGGGGATATTCATAAAGTTGGGCAGTCCTGCACCCGAAGCTACGAATATGCCCTTGAAGCCTTCTTCTTCCAATTGTTCCACGCTGAGCGTCTTGCCGATGATACAGTCTTTGACGAATTCCACTCCCATTTTGGCAAGGTTGTCAATTTCCACATCCACCACCTTGTTGGGCAGGCGGAACTCCGGAATGCCGTATTTCAATACACCGCCGATCTCGTGCAGTGCTTCGAAAACGGTCACGTCATAGCCATACTTTGCCATATCTCCGGCAAACGACAGACCTGCAGGTCCCGAACCGATGACGGCAACTTTGATACCGTTCTTTTCCTTGATTTCCGGTATGGAGATTTGTCCGCTTTCCCGTTCGTAGTCGGCGGCAAAACGTTCCAGATAGCCGATGGCTACCGGCTTCTCGTTCATCTTCAGATGGATACATTTGGATTCGCACTGCTTCTCCTGCGGACAGACGCGACCGCAGACTGCGGGCAGTGCACTGGTTTCTTTCAGGGTCTTGGCAGCTTCGAGGAATTCGCCGCGCTCGATGTTCTTGATGAAGCGGGGGATGTCGATGCCTACGGGACAACCTTCCGTACATCCGGGGTTGGCGCAGTCCAAGCAACGTTTGGCCTCTGCCAGCGCTTGTTCTTTCGTTAACCCTTGATTGACTTCCTCTTTGCGGCTGTGCGAGCGGTATTCTGCATCGAGTTCGTTCATCTCCACACGCGGAATTGCCGTGCGTTCTTTGGCTTTCATGGATTTGCGCAGTTCCTGGCGCCAGGCAGCGTTACGGCTTTTCTCGTCTTCTTTGTTCTCACTGGTGGCCTGGCAGGTTTGCGGTTCTTCCAGCTTGTGCATTTCTTCGCGTTCGATACTTTTGAAGGCGCCCATACGCTTCAGCATCTCGTCGAAATCCACTTGATGTCCGTCGAACTCGGGGCCATCTACGCATACGAACTTCGTTTTTCCGCCTATCGTGATGCGGCAGGCTCCACACATGCCCGTGCCGTCCACCATAATTGTGTTCAGCGATACGTCGGTGGGTATTTCATATTTCTTTGTCAGCAAACAAACAAACTTCATCATGATGGCAGGGCCGATGCAGAAGCATTTATCCACTTTCTCACGTTTGATGACTTCTTCCACACCTTCCGTCACCAGACCTTTGCGTCCGTAGGAGCCGTCGTCGGTCATGATGATGACTTCATCGGAACTTTCGCGCATCTCCTTTTCAAGGATAATAAGTTCTTTGGTACGACCTGCCAGTACGGTAATGACACGGTTGCCGGCAGCTTTCAGCGCCTGTACGATGGGGAGCATGGGAGCTACGCCTACACCGCCTCCGGCACAAACCACGGTTCCGAAGTTGTCAATGTGGGTGGCTTGTCCCAACGGACCGACAACATCCGTAATGTAATCGCCTTCATTCAGTTCGCAAAGACGGGTAGAGGAGAGTCCGACTTCCTGAACCACCAGAGTGATGGTTCCCTTTACCGGGTCGGCTTCTGCAATGGTAAGCGGCATACGTTCGCCTTTTTCGCCTACGCGCACAATGACAAAATGTCCTGCCTTACGTGACTTAGCAATTAGCGGTGCTTCAATGACTAATTTGAATACCTTTTCTGAAAAATGTTTTTTGCTAATGATTTTATTCATTATCTAATGATTTTGTTGGTATAATTACGTAATTACTGTCAGATTGATAGATTTTGCAAAGATAAGGGTTATTTGTTAATAACAAAGAAAGGGGGATGGAAAAAATGATGGAGGTGAGGGAGTTGAGGGGATGGCACGCAGATGACACAGATAAGGCAGATGACCACAGATTAATTATTTATAGCAACAATTATCTGTGGTCATCTGCCTTATTTGTCGTCTGCGTGCTATTCTCTTTTTATAGCACAAAAGATGCGGCTTTTAGTCAATTATCTCGAATCCGGTATACGGTACCAATGCTTTCGGAATGCGGATTCCTTCCGGAGTCTGATTGTTTTCCAGCAAGGCGGCAACGATACGTGGCAGAGCCAGTGCAGAACCGTTCAGCGTATGGCAAAGCTCTGTTTTCTTTTCTGCCGTGCGGTAGCGGCATTTCAGACGGTTGGCTTGATAAGTGTCAAAATTGGAGACGGAACTTACTTCCAGCCAACGTTTTTGTGCTTCGGAATACACTTCGAAGTCGAAGCAGAGGGCAGCCGTAAAGCTCATGTCACCGCCACAAAGACGAAGAATGCGGTAGGGCAGTTCCAGCTTCTGGAGCAATCCTTCCACATGGTCCAGCATTTCCTGATGAGACTGCTTGGAATGTTCGGGCTTGTCGATGCGCACCAGCTCTACTTTGGAGAATTCGTGCAGACGGTTCAGGCCGCGTACATCTTTTCCGTATGAGCCGGCTTCGCGACGGAAGCATTGGGTATAAGCGCAATTCTTGACGGGCAACTGCTTTTCGTCCAGAATCACATCGCGGTAGATGTTTGTTACCGGAACTTCGGCTGTAGGAATCAGATATAAGTCGTCCACTTCGCAATGGTACATTTGTCCTTCTTTATCGGGAAGTTGCCCCGTACCATAGCCGGAAGCAGCGTTCACTACTGTCGGCGGCATAATTTCCGTATAGCCCGATTTGCGTGCTTCGTCCAGGAAGAAGTTGATGAGGGCGCGTTGCAATTGTGCGCCTTTACCTTTATATACAGGGAATCCCGCGCCTGTAATCTTAACGCCCAAGTCGAAATCAATCAGGTCATATTTCTTGGCCAGCTCCCAGTGGGGCAGGGCATCTTTGGGCAATTCGGTTTCCATACCACCCATTTTTTCCACTACATTGTCCTCGGCGCCTACGCCTTCGGGCACGCTATCGTAGGGAACGTTGGGAATGGTGTAAAGCAAAGTCTGCAAATCATTGGCAGCCTGCTCCATATTGGCCTGCAATTCTTTGTTGGCCTCTTTCAGTTCGGCCACACGGCTCTTGGCGGCTTCCGCTTCTTCTCGCTTGCCCTCCTTCATCAGTTGTCCGATGGATTTGGAGAGTGAGTTGGCTTCCGCCAGGTTTTTATCTAAGAGGGTTTGGTTGGCTTTTCTTTTGTTGTTGAAGTCCAGCACTTGTGCAATGGTTTCTTTTGCATTCTTGAAGTGCTTCTTTTCCAGTCCGCGGAGAACCGCGTCGGTGTTTTCTGTAATCTGTTTGATGGTAAGCATATTCTTATATACAATTTAAATACTCTGATTTTGAGGGCAAAGATAACGCAAATAGCAGGTAATACAAAAAGATAGTTGCTTATTTTTTGTATTGCCTGCTATTTGCGTGGTTTTATCTTCCTGTCATTTCACAACTTCATAGAATGCGATAATCGGATTGCCGGAATCGGGATTGTAGCTGCGGAATATTTCAGGATAATCTTTGTCTGGTTCATTGGCTAAAGCCCACTCGATGGTTTCCGGGGTTATATACCCCCAGAATCGGTTTTTGTACACTCCGTTGATTAATCGGTAAAAGGGAACTTCTCTTCCTGCTTTGTCCGCCAGTCTTTTTCCACAATATATCTGCTTTTTCCGGGATAGGTCATAGAGGACAACTTGCAGATAGCCGCCTTTATAAAACTGGAAATAAAGCAAATTTTCGCACTTGTATATACATTCTATTCCCAAAGAGTAGGCTGATTTCATGAGTCCCATCTCATTTGCTTTTTCTTCAATCTTCGAGAATGGCAATGGATTGGGAATCTTTATCTCGTAAACGGCCTTTAAACCATTCGGGCTTAGTTTGTAGACTGTGTTATCGAAGTTTCTGCAATAGTATAGTACGGAATCATTGTAACTGAACGGCTGTGGTGTGGCACTGAAATGATATTCGGCTTCTGCTTGATTGTGTGCAAAATAGCGTTGAACAATATCAGTGCCGTTTTTTGATAATAATAGGGAATAGTGCAGTGTACTGTCGTTGGGGTAATTACTGTGAAACTGATTATCGTAATAATAAACTCCATCCGATGAAGCCATTGCACCGGGATTGGGCTTGGGAAACTTCTCTGTTTTAATATGTTTCCCATTATCGGAGTTATAATATAGCAGTGTCGTCTTCGGGTTGTCGTAAATAACCAGTTCTCTGCTTTGCTCGTTTATTGCAAAAGCGCTGATACGTACATATTCTCCCGGTCCGGCCCCTACTGCATCTATCTTAAAGATGACATTGCCTTGCATGTCATAACAAACAATTCTGGAAAATGCATCAAGCACATATATTTTTTCGTTTTTTATCTGCACTTCCTTGATGGCGCCAATTAAAGGTTCGGCGGCCAGTTGAACATAAGAAGCGGCCTTGAGGTATTTTCCTAAGTACTCGAAATCATAGTCTTCTACTTCCACCGTTATGGTTTGTAGTCCTTCGGTGGATATATTCTCTGCTTGAAATAAGGATTCGTTACTTCTGTTCTTGTTTTGGCAAGAACAGAAAATAAGTAGGAAAGTTGTGATATAATATAGTTGTTTCATAATAGTTATTTTTTATTAAAAGAGTCCACCACATGCTACTGAGGTACAAGAATATGGTACTGCGCAAAATACGCAAACTCTTTCTACACTACTTTCAAACCATCCTCCACCTAATTCTAGTTTACACCTTCGGGTCTCAGGTTGATACCATTGCTTGTCACCTTCACTCTCATTTTGGGATAAGGCTTCAATATTTAGTAAATCAAAGTCGGTGATTAATATTGATTTGCTATTTGATTTAAAAAATAAATTAGAAATGATAATAACCAAACTGGTAATAGCTAAAATAATAACTTTTCTTTTCATGGCATTTACAATTTAAAAGGTTAAACAATCATTAGAATATTTTTTTTTGTATTTGTTTGAAAATGCATAAAGGTAAATTCGGGCACTTCTTTGACTGGGAAGAAAATATCTCTAAGAGCCTGTTTAAAAATGCCTGAAATCTTTTTCTAAAGAGGTTTCCGTATCCGTCAGATTATTTCTTTCTTTGAAGCGACCAAACTTAAAAAAAGATGTATCAGACAGATTTAACGGAAACCGATTGGCAATATATAACAAAAGTATTGAACCTGCAAGAAAGAAAGCGAAAAT
>Ga0073908_1001244_pt1 | contig 37209 bp, 20 predicted proteins | sample MucameincwithD2O_FD_65484 | JGI IMG/M metagenome (GOLD analysis project Ga0073908, IMG submission 65484) | Mouse cecum microbial communities from Vienna, Austria - Mucus amended microcosms incubated with D2O | ecosystem: Host-associated > Mammals > Digestive system > Large intestine > Cecum... | reverse complement strand
GCCGAAGAGCGCCATGGCGCCCACGAGCACCAGTACGGGGCGCGTGGCGTTGATCGGCCCCACGATCGTGAGCGGCAGGTGCTTCATGGCGAAGTAGCCGAAGATCCACGACGTGAGCACGATCGACGACTTGAGCGCAACCAGCCCGTGAGCCGCCGGCATGCCCGGTACCGAGGCGAGCACTGTCCCGTCGAACCACCCGAGGCCCCGCTCCGCCGAGAGGATCACCGGCAGGAAGAGGAGCGACGAGAAGAGGGTATTCAACAGCAGAACGGGCAACACCGCATTGGCGGTGAGTGCCCGTTTCTTCGCTACGTCGTAAAGACCCAGGAGCGCCGCCGAGGCGAACGCCAGAGTGAGCCACATGGTCCGCGCGCTTTAGAGCTCGTCGCTGTAAACGGCGCCGGGCAGGTCGTGGAGGTTGTAGCGCGAGGCCATCGACATGCCGTAGGCCCCGGCCGACTTGATCGCCAGCAGGTCGCCGCGGCGGGTCTTGCGCAGGCTGACATTCTCGTCGAAGACGTCGGTCGACTCGCAGGCGGTGCCCACGACCGTATACTTCGAGCGCGCATCCTCCTCGGAGGTGATGTTCTCGATGTTGTGGTACGAGCCGTAGAGCGCCGGGCGGATCAGCTCGGTCATCGAGGCGTCGACGATCACCAGGCGGCGCCCCGTGGCGGTGGTCTTGTTGAAGAGCACGCGCGTGATGAGCTCGCCGCACTCGGCCACGATCGAGCGGCCGAATTCGAAGTGCACCTCCTTGTCGCCCACAGCCAGGTGGTTGTGGACGATCGAGAAGAGCGATGCGAAGTTGGGGATGGGCTCGTTCTCGGGCACGTCGTAATTGACGCCCAGGCCGCCGCCCACATCGACGAAGCGGAACGAGAAACCCAGCTTCTCGAGGTTCTCGACGATCACGTTCACCTTGTTGCACATGTTCTCGAAGACGTGCAGCTCGCGGATCTGCGAGCCGATGTGGAGGTGGATGCCCACGATGTGCAGGTGAGAGAGGGCCTTGATCTGGTCGGCATGCTCCAGCACCTCCTCGTAGGAGATGCCGAACTTGCTGTCGGCCTGGCCCGTGTCGATGCAGTGGTTGGTCTTGGGGTCGATGTCGGGGTTGATGCGCAGGGCGATGTCGACCTGCCGGCCCGCCTCGGCGGCCAGCGCCTCGACCACGTGCAGCTCCTCGATCGACTCGCAGTTGATGGCCAGGATGCCCTGCTCGATGGCGTAGCGCAGCTCTTTGTCGCGCTTGCCCACGCCGGCGTAGACGATGCCCTGCGGCGCGAAACCCGCCTCGATCGCCTTGCGCAGCTCGTTGCCGCTGGCGCAGTCGATGCCCAGCCCGTACTCGCGGATGATCGCGAGCAGGTGGTCGTCGTAGTTGGCCTTGATGGCGTAGTGGACCTTGTAGCCGTACTTGTTCGATTCGTAGACGACGCTTTCGAGCGTCTGCCGCAGCAGGGCGGTATCGTAGAGGTAGAAGGGGGTTTCGAGCTTCTGCAGCTTCGCGGCGATTTGTCTGCTTAACATGCTTTTAGTCTTTCTATCATTAACCTGTGAGGGGCAAAGATACGAATAAGCGAGGGCAAAAGCAAGCCTGCTTGCATTTTGCCGAGCGAGAGTATCTTGGACGAAGTCAAAGATACGAAAAGTCGAGCAGCAAACCCGCAGGCTTGATTCTGCCGAGACGGAGTATCTTGGGCGCAGCCAAAGATAGCAATTAGCGAGCAGAAGCCCCCGCAGGGAGACGGCCGTTCCGGCTCTGCCCGCATGCCCCCCGGAGGGGGCTCGCCGCCTCCGACGGCTGCGCCGTGGTGCTCTGGCGCGCTCGCTGATCGCAGCGGCGCAAAAACAGCGAGGCCGGACGATACGCATCGTCCGGCCTCTTCGTTCGTCGGCTGCGCGGCGGCTAATCCCGCGCCTCGGCCACGACCCGCTCCACGCAGATCCCCGGGCAGCGGCCGTCGGAGAGCGGAGCCACGGGCCGCGCGATGAAGTGGACGTAGCTGATGCCGTCGCGGCAGGCGTTCAGCTGCGGCAGCCGCACGCGGCGCAACCGTCCGTCGACCCGCACGCGCGCCTCCGGGGCATCCTGCGCGTCCAGGTCCCACTCCAGGGCGACCTCGTGCCAGCCATCGTCGCCGATCCCGAGCTCGCGGCGGTCGAGCCGCAGGGCGTAGATCGCCTCGTGGCACGCCACCGTATCGGAGGGGTTGAACCAGCGGTCGTTGAGCAGCAGCGACACGCCCCGGCACCCCTCGGGGATGCGGAGACTCGTCGCGAAGCGCCCGCGCCGCATGGCCGGGAAGTTCCACACGGCGCCGCGCGCATCCTCCACCAGCCGCTCGTCGGCCTCGTAGCGCAGGTGGAGCACCTGCCGTCCCGCCTTCTCGGGGTGGGGCTCTACGCGGCAGCCCTCCACGCGGTTGTAGGAGCAGTGGCCCTTGATCCCGCGCAGGTAGTTGAACGCCGACCAGCCGGCGAGCGAATCGCTGAAATCGTCGAAGCGCTCCTTTTCATAGAGCCACCCCACGTCGAAGAGCACCAGGGCCCGGTGCAGCGGATGCTGCCCGATCGAGGCCAGCACCTTGCCCGGCGCCACCTCCACGAACTGCGCCTGGTGCATGCCGCGGTCGATGCCGCCGCCCCGGAGCGCATAGTCCGACGCGTTGCGCAGCGGATCGAGGTGCAGCTCGCGGAAGCCGGTCCATGTCCGCCCCTCGTCCTCCGAGATGGCCACGTGCGTCGCGTCGCGGTTGGTGAAGACGTCGTCCCACACCCCGTCGGCCGTCTCCAGCTCGGGCAAGGGCGTGGTGTTGCACCAGAAGAGGAGCAGCCGCCCGTCGGCCAGACGGCCGAGCGTGGGCATGGTGATCGTGCCGTAGAAGCGCGACGGCTGCGCCTCGCCCCACGTCAGGCCCCCGTCGTCGGAGAAGGCCTCGTAGTGGCGGTCCTGCGACGTGCGCATGAGCATCCACAACCGCCCGTCGGCCAGCTCGACCAGCGTGGGCTCCACGGCCCCGTGGTTCCAGCGGATGCCCCGGTGGAAGCCGCCGCCCCGGTGGTCGGGCGACGTGACGACGTTGGACCGCCGCCACGTGCGGCCGTCGTCGTCGGAGACATAGGTGTAGCACCCCTTGGGCGCGACGCCGCCGTGGGCCGCCACGACGATCCGCCGCCCGCCGCGCACGAAGACCGGCGGCTTTATCATGATCGAGGGGGTATCGGTCACGCGCGTCAGCGTGCGGTCGCCCCCGATGCCGCCCTCGGTGCGGATGCAGTAGACGCCCATCGGCCCCATGTTCGCGAGGCGGACATACTCGCCGCTCAGGGGGCTGCGCCGGTCGGCGTAGAGCATGCCCCGCGCGCAGGATACCTTGCGCCACGTGAGCCCGCCGTCGCGGCTCGACAGATAGAAGGTGCCGGCCTCGGCCTGCTCGCCGTAGTTGTAGTGGCGGATCTCGCCGTCTTCGAGCAGCGACAGCCCGATGTAGGCATCGGAGGGGGGCGTGCCCACCCGCACGGGCGCCCACACCTCGTCGAGCGACGCAGGCACCTGCGCCCCGGCATGCAGGGCGAGGCCCGCCAGCAGGCAGGCCAGAGAGAGTCGTTTCATCATCTTTCGGAATCGTTTTGCGTAAAGATAATCAATCTGCGCGAAACGGCCGCGCCGCCGGGCGGAAATTCCGGTCAGCGGGCCAGATTTTCGGCCGTCTCGCGCCCTGCGTCGAAGGCCGCGCGCAGCTCCTCCGGAAAACGGGTCTCGCGGTAGCGGCGCTTGGCCTGCTCGGAGAAGACCTCCACCACATAGTCGTCGTAGCGCTCGAACTGGTAGGTGTCGCAGGCGCAGATGCGGCGGGGCGGGGTGAAGACGTGGCCGACGAAGGCCTCCAGCGCGTCCAGCTGCGGCGCGGGGAGCAGCTCGCGCGTCACGTTCATGGTGTAGAGCATGACGACCGGGATGCGGCGGGGCGCCACCGTGCGGTAGCCCGCTTCGTAGGTCGAGAGCGGGAAGAGGAGCCGCTCGACCAGCGAGCGCACGGCACCCGTCACATCCATCAGGTAGATCGGCGAAGCGATCACCAGGGCATCGGCCCGCAGCGCCCGCTCCAGAAGCGGTGCGAGGCCGTCGCGCACGACGCAGCGGCCGTAGCCGGCCGCTCCGCGGCGCTTGCAGGCGAAGCAGCTGCGGCAGCCCTTGTAGTCGAGATCGTAGAGGCGCACCGTCTCCACCGAGACGTCGCGGCCGGCCGAGGCGACCCCCTCGGCGAATGCACGGCACATGCGGGCCGTGTTGCCCTCCCGGCGCGGAGAGCCGTTGACGATGAGTATTTCCATATCGAAATCGTTTTTTTTCGTTGCAAAGGTAAACCATTCTTCTTACTTTTGCAAGTACCTACAGCAAAGTGATATAGTTACCTAAAGGAGTGAAATATGGAGAACGAGGAGTTTGCCCCGGAAATAATTTTCGGACATCGCCGCTACCTCTGTCCGCTCGACCTGGCACTGGAGGTCATGGGCGGCAAATGGAAGACGATGATGATCTACCGCCTGCGCGGGGCGCGGCGCTCCTTCCCGTCCTGGAGCAGCTGGCGGGGTGGGGCGCGACCCTCGCGGAGCAGGAGTAAAAAAGAAGACCCCGGATGCGCATCCGGGGTCTCTCTTTGCGGGCTGGGGCCGTCAGTTGGCCGGCACGAAGCCGCGGCGGTCGAGGTAGGCCTTCAGCCGCACGAGGTACTCGTCGTCGGGACCGTCGAAGAACGACACGCCCGAGGCGCCGTTGTCGTAGGCCTCGTCGAGCGCCTTCTCGAAGTCGTCGCCCGTGATGTCGGGGAACATCAGGCCGGCATAGATCGCCGCGCGGCCGTTCACCGCCTTGACGCTCTCGGCCACCGAACGGCCGATCCACTCGGGCCCCTCGTAGTAGAAGCCGTTGTAGATCATCGGGAAATAGGCGTCCAGCGGCCAGTTGCCCCAATCCTGGCGCACCATGCGGCGGGCCATCGACGGGCCGGGGAAGACGGCGCCCGAGAGGAACTTGCCGTCGCCCTTCACGCGGGCGGCGATCTTATCCACCACGTGCGTGATGCCGTCCAGGCGGAAGTTGATCCACGACTGGTCCTCCATCGGGTAGAGCGAATCCATCGGATCGCGGCCCGTCTGCGCCTTGAAGCGCTCGCGGCACAGATCGCAGTAGCAGTAGTCGTACTCGGGCATTTCGTGCGTCTGCTCGATGCCGTAGTTCTTCCACAGGCTCACCGGCAGCACGACGTCGGGGAAGCGCACGTAGTCGAGGTGCATGCCGTCGACGTAGGGCAGGTTGGCGCACTTCAGATAGTCCTCGGCCAGATATTCGGCCACCTCGGGATGCGAGGGGCAGAGGAAGCGGTAGTAGTCGACATAGGCGGGCTGGTCGTAGCTCGACTCGCCCTTGCGGTTGACGGCGAACCACTCGGGATGCGTCTCCATCACCTCGCGGCGGTTCATCGTCCACTTCCAGTAGTGGGCCTCCAGCCCGGCCTCCTTGCAGAGGCGGAAGACCGTCTCGTCGTAGCCTTCGAACAGCACGCCGCTGATGCCCGCCGCGTGGATCTTGGCGAAGTGGGCGCGGTAGTCCTGCGCCGACCAATCCTCCTTCAGGCGCATCCACATCCAGTTCTTCACCACGCGGGGCGCGATCTTGCCGATGCGGAAGCCGCCGTTCTCGTCGAGCGTGTAGCGCTCGCCTCTGGCCGGCAGCGTCACCGACAGCAGGAAGGCGTTCGACGTCGCCTCCACCGCCAGCTCGCCGCCCTCGGGCAGCGTCGCCCGCTCGGCGTCGGTGAGCAGGAAGTCGTCGACCGTGCGCAGGTAGTTGTTCTTGGCGGCCTTGTTGTCGAGCTGGGCGTAGAACATCGCCCAGAGCAGCTTGTAGGCCCCACGGTCGAGCGTCATGGGCTCGGGGGCGATGCGCGCGCCGACCGGCGCGTCGACGAAGCGCAGGAAGCCCCAGCGGTCGGGCATGTGCATGTCGACGCGGCCCGTGGGCGACCACACCCAATTCTCCTCGGGCTGGCCCTGGTGCAGCCACTGCACGCGCGAGAAGTTGATGCGCCACACCTTATAGTCGCGCGGGTCGTTGAAGTCGCGCTTGAGCGCCGCGAAGGGGATCGCCATCTCCACGAACCAGCGGCGGTCCTTGTCCTTCGATTTGTTGAGCGTGCCGTCGCAGTGCACGGCCAGCTGCAACCCCTCGCAGTTCCAGGGGATGAAGAAGCTGCCGCCCGAGCGGTAGGGCTTGTCGAGCATCAGGTCGAAGACCACGCCGCGGGCGTTGTTCTCGATCTCGAAGTAGTGCTGCCCGTCGCCGTCGGGGTCGATGAATACCTCGAAATCGTTGTCGTGGTAGATGATCGTGTCGCGCTGCGTCAGACGGGCCACGATGTCGTCCTCCTCCAGCTCGGCGCCGATGTAGAGGTTCCGGTCGTCCCACAGCATGCGCACCGAGGTCTTCTTCACGGGCTCGGGGTAGCCCTCGCCGCGGATGTCGACGAACGGCGCCGTGGGCACGGCGCGCCGCCAGGCCGCCTCGTCCAGACGGCCGTCGATGCGCATCTTGCCCTCCGTGCGGAAGCAGTCGTAGCTGCGCGGCTCGGTCAGCTGCGCCTTGTAGCGCTCGAAGAGCGGTTGGCCCGACGCCGCGACGGCGGCGCCGAGGGCCAGAAGCGAAATAAGGATCTTTTTCATGTATCGCGATTAGTATTCGTTGAAACTGAGGATCTGGCCCGACCCGCGGTAGAGCCGCACGGGCTCCTCCATATCGAGCGCCAGCACCGTGATCTGCTCGTCGAGCGCCTCCTCCGGCACGTCGATATAGTAGACGCCCGGCACTTCGCTCCACGAGATGTCGTTGTACTGCTTCCACGCCAGCTCGCGATCCGTGCCCACGACGCGCACCCGTGCGATGCGGCTCTTGAGGCCCTTCACCTCGACCGACTCGGTGGGACGGTAGGGGAGATAGACGTAGAGCGTCTTGCCGTCGAGCGAGAGCGACGTATAGCCCGCCACGTGGCCGGCGGGGATGCCGGCGCGCGTGTCGTAGACCGCCTCGGCGTGCTTGCCCGTCCAGCGGCCGAACTCCTTCAGCACGGCCACCTGCTCGTCGGGGATGGTTCCGTCGGCGCGGGGGCCGATATCGAGCAGCAGGTTGCCGCCCAGGCCGATGCAGTCGACGAGCATGCACAGCAGCGTGTGGGGGCTCTTGTAGTCGTCGTCGTCGAGGCGGTAGCCCCACGAGTTGTTGATCGTCATGCAGGTCTCCCACCACTCCGACTCGGGACGCACCACCGGCACGCCCAGCTCGGGCGTGGCGTAGTCGCCGTAACCCTGGATGCGCGAGTTGACGATCACGCCCGGGTTGGTCGAGCGGAGCATGTCGACGATCTCTTTCGAGCGCCACTCCTCGGCCGAGTGCTCCCAGTCGCCGTCGAACCAGTAGAGGTCGGGCTTCCAAGTCTCGTTGAGCTCGCGCAGCTGGGCGAAGTTGAAGTCGACGAAGTGCTGCCAGCGCTCGGGCTCGTCGGCGATCTTATAGCGCACGGGGCCCGCGCGGTAGATGTCGGTGTAGTCCTCGCGGGGCCAGTCGATGAGCGAGAAGTAGAAGCCCAGCCGCACGCCGCGCTTGCGCACCTCCTCGGCGAAGGGGGCGATTACGTCGCGGCCCGCGGGCGACGACTTGACCGCGCTCACGTCGCCGGCCTTCGTGTCCCACAGCGCGAAGCCGTCGTGGTGCTTGGTGGTGATGACCGTGTAGCGGGCGCCGCTCTGGGCGATCAGGTCGGCCCACAGCGCCGGATCGTACTCGGCGGCGGTGAACTCCTCGCGCTGCTTCATGTAGTCGTCGAGCGAGACATAGCCGTTGTGGAAAGCCCAGCTCTCGGAGGTCTTTCCCGTAGAGTAGATGCCCCAGTGGATGAAGATACCGAGCTTGGCGCGCGAAAACCACTCCATGCGTTCGGCCTTCTGCTCGGGCGTCTCGGCCCGGGCCGGCGCGAAGGCCGTCCCCAGCAGCAGGCCGAAGAGAATTACGGATTTGAGATTCATAGTCATTATTTATAAAATATTCGGGTTCGTCCGGGAAATAATGTAAAGTTAGGATAATTTTTCGAAACGGAGCCCCTTTCACCGCTTTTTTCTTTCAAAGCGTCCGCCTGCCCCAACGAAAAAGGCCGAAAAGCGCCGCCCGGAGGGCCCCGACTGTTGCCGGAACCGAAAAAAACGATTACCTTTATCCATTATTAACCCCGGGAGCCCCGCTCCCGGCATAACCCAAACCCAACAACTGCTCTCTTCATCTATGAAACTCTTCCGACTTGCGGCGCTGCTGGCCGCAACCGTTCTGCTGTCGGCCTGCGACCGGCAGCCGGGCATCCTCTCCGACGCCGCCTACCGGCAGCGCGTGGAGGAGGACCTCTCGTCGCGCCGCGACCTGCTCGCGCGCTGCGGCGCCCTCGAGACGCTCGACGACCCATCGCTCACGCCGCGCGAAAGCGAGGCGCTCCGCTTCCTGTACGCCTACATGCCGCTGGGCGACGCCGTGAACTTCCCGGGCGACTACTTCCGCGACAACGTGCGCCAGTGCGAGCGCGTGAGGGCCGAGATGCCCTGGGGCGAGCGGATTCCCGCGATGGTCTACCGCCACTTCGTGCTGCCCGTGCGCGTCAACAACGAGGACCTCGACCGCGCGCGCTTCGTCTTCTACGACGAGCTGCGCGACCGCGTGCGCGGCCTCTCGATGGCCGACGCCATCCTGGAGGTGAACCACTGGTGCCACGAGAAGGCCGTCTACACGCCGACCGACTCGCGCACGAGCGCCCCGCTGGCCATGGTCAGGACCGCCGCGGGCCGCTGCGGCGAGGAGTCGACGCTGCTGGTCACGGCGCTGCGCTCGGTGGGCATCCCCGCCCGCCAGGTCTACACCCCGCGCTGGGCCCACACCGACGACAACCACGCCTGGGTCGAGGCGTGGGCCGACGGGCAGTGGCACTTCCTCGGGGCGTGCGAGCCCGAGCCGGTGCTCGACCTGGGGTGGTTCAACGCCCCGGCCAGCCGCGCCATGCTGCTTCACACCAACGTCTTCGGCCGCTACGAGGGACCCGAGCAGGTGATGCGCCGCACGGAGCTCCTCACCGAGATCAACATCACCGACAACTACGCGCCGACGGCCTCGGCGACCGTCCGCGTGGTCGACGCCGAGGGTGCGCCCGTGGCCGGCGCCTGCGTGGAGTACAAGGTCTACAACTACGCAGAGTTCTACTCGATCGCCACGCAGACGACCGACCGGGAGGGGTGCGCCTCGCTCATCGCCGGCTGCGGCGACGCGCTGGTCTGGGCCTCGAAGGGCGACCGCTTCGGCATGGCCAAGGTCTCCTTCGGCAGGCAGACCGAGGCGACCGTCGCGCTCGACCATCGGCAGGGCGACGCCTTCCGCACCGAGCTGTGCATCATCCCGCCGGCCGAGAGCGGCGAGCTGCCCCCCGTGAGCGACGCACAGCGGGCCGAGAACACGCGCCGCATGATCGCCGAGGATTCGATCCGCAACGCCTACACGGCCACGTTCCGCACGCCGGCCCAGGGCGAGGCCTTCGCCCGCCGCCACGGCCTCGACCCCGCGCGCACCTCGGCGCTGATAGTCGAGGCGAAGGGCAACTACGCCGCCGTCGAGGAGCTGCTGGCGGCGGCCGTCGCCGCAGGCAAGGGCGAGCGGGCCCTCGCGCTGCTCGAAAGCGTCTCGAAGAAGGACCTGCACGACACCCCGCGCGAGATCTTCGAGGACCACCTCTACGGCACCGAGGGCGACGCGGCCACGGTGATGAACCCGCGCGTGGGGCAGGAGCTGCTGAGCGCCTACCGCGGCTATCTCCGGAAGGCTATTCCGGCCGACATGGCCGCCGCCTGGCGCGACGATCCGCAGCGGCTGGTCGCCTGGTGCCGCGACAGCCTGCGCCTCGATGCGGCGCGCAACCTGCGGCTGGTTCCCATCCGCCCGATCGGCGTGTGGGAGTCGCGTCTGGCCGACCCGACCTCGCGCGATCTCTTCTTCGTCGCCGCCTGCCGCAGCCTCGACATTCCGGCCTGGCGCGACGGCGTGACGGGCAAGGTCCGCTACCGCCTCGACGGCCGCGAATACGACGTCGACTTCGAGACCCCGCAGCCCGCAGCGACCGACTACGGCACGCTGTGCCTGCGCTACACCCCCTCCGTCGCCGTTTCGGACCCGCGCTACTACGCCCACTTCACCCTCTCGCGTCTGGAAGGGGGCCGCATGAAGCTGCTCGAGTTCGACGAGGCGGCCACCTGGAGCGGGAGCTTCCGCCGCGGCGTCCGCCTGGAGGCCGGCGACTACGTGCTGGTGAGCGGCACGCGCCTCGCCGGAGGCGAGGTGCTGGCCGAGATCCGCCTCTTCACCGTGGGCAAGGAGGCGACGACCGAGGTCGACCTCATCCTGCCCGAGGATAGGCGCCCGAACGAGATCCGCGGCACGTTCGACCCCGAGGTCGGCTACTCGACCGCCGGAGGTGCGATCGGCTCGCTGCACGAGGCGGTCGGCGGGGGGATCTGCGTGGTGGGGATCCTGGGCGCCGGCGAGGAGCCCACCAACCATGCGCTCAACGACATTGCGGCCGTGCGCGAGTCGCTCGAGCGGCTGGGCACGCCCATCCTGCTGCTCTTCGAGAGCGAGGAGAACGCCCGCCGCTACGTCGCCGCCGACTTCCCGTCGCTGCCCTCCACCGTCGTCTTCGGCACCGACACCACGGGCGAGGTGCGCCGCCGCATCGCCTCGGGTGCCGACCTGAAGCGCGACGACCTGCCCGTGATCGCGGTCACCGACCCCTTCGGCCGCATCCTCTACATCTCGTCGGGCTACACGATCGGTCTGGGCGAGCGCCTGGTCAAGGAGCTCTCGACGCTCTGAGGGCCGACACGGCCATGAAAAAGGAGGGATGCCGATGTGAACGGCATCCCTCCTTCTTTCGTCGTGTCCTGCGCGCAGGCTACTCCTGCCGCCAACCGCCGCCCAGGGTCTTGTAGAGGGCGACCAGAGCGAGGTATTCGTCGCGGCGGGCGTTGCTCACGCCGATCTGCGCGTCGAAGTAGCGGCGCTGGGCGTCGAGCACGTCGAGGTAGGCGATGCTGCCGGCACGGTACTGCGCGCGGGCCAGCGCCACGTATTTGAACGCCGCGTCGCACAGATAACCCTTCGCCTCGGCCGTCCGGCGGGCGTTGCGGTAGGTCACCAGCGCGTCGTCGGTCTCGCGGAACACCTCCAGCACCTTCTGCTCGTAGCCCAGACGCGCCTCGTCGTAGGCCGCCAGCGCCGCCTCGTAGCGCGCCTTCTTGCGGCCGAAGCCGAACAGCGGCGAGGCGACCGCCGCGGCGACGTAGGAGAAGGGCGAGCGGAAGAATCCCTTCAGCTCGTCGTTCTCCCAGCCGCCCGTGAGCGTCAGGTTGAGCCGCGGGAACCGGTCGGCATAGGCCATGCCGGCCGCCGCCATCGCCGACCGCAGCCGCAGCTCCGACGCCCGCACGTCGGGGCGCCGTTGCAGCAGGGTGGAGGGGATCCCCACGGGCAGGCTGTCGCTGAGCCGGTCGCCGGTCTCCAGACGGCCGCGGGGAATCTCCCGGTCGGAGTAGTCGCCCATGAGCAGCGCCAGGCCGTTCTCGGTCACGGAGATCCGCCGCTCGAGCTCGGGTACGAGCGACGCCGTGGAGGCGTACTCGACCTTCGCCTGTTGGTAAACGGTCTCGGAGGTCAGCCCCCCCTCGAAGCGCAGGCGGGCCTGCTCGACCCCCTCGCGCCGCGTCGAGAGCGTGCGGCGCACGATCGCCAGCTCGTTGTCGAGGGCCATCAGGCGGAAGTAGGCCGAGGCGGCCTCGGCGACGAGCGTCATGCGCATGGCGCGCTCGTCCTCGACCGTCGCCCGGTATTCGGCCTCGCCCTTGCGCTTGGCCCAGCGCAGGTTGCCCCACAGGTCGGCCTCCCAGCCGAGCGTGGCCTTCAGGCCGAACTCGGCGTCGCGCTTGGCGCTCTCGCCGCTGTAGTCGTTGGTCTCGTAATCGGCCAGTGCATTGAGTTTCAGATCGGGCAGGCGGTTGGCCTTCTCCACGCGGTAGAGCGCGCGCATGCGCTCCACGCGGGCCGCCGCCGCGAGCATCTCGCGGTTGTTGTCCAGCGTGCGGCGGATGATCGACAAGAGGGTCGAATCGCCGAAAAACTGCCACCACGCCATGTCGGCGATGGTCAGCGAATCGTCGGGCAGGAGGCCGGCGAACCGCTCAGGCAGGGCCAGCTCGGGGGCCTTGCAGCGGCGCACGGCCGAGCAGGAGACGCCCGCCGCGGCCACGGCCGCGAAGAGCAGGATACGGAGTGCTTGTCTCATCGGTTGAGTTTTGCTTTCAGACGATAAATCCACACGAAGAAGAAGGGTACGAAGACGATGCCGACCGTGATGGCCACCAGCATGCCGAAGAAGACGCCGGTGCCGATGCCCTGACGGCTGGCCGATCCGGGCCCCGAAGCGAAGACCAGCGGCAGCAGTCCGAGGATGAAGGCCAGCGAGGTCATCACGATGGGGCGGAAGCGCAGGCGCGCAGCCTTGAGCGCCGCCTCGACCATGTCGTGCCCCTTCTCGACCTCCTCCTTGGCGAACTCCACGATCAGAATGGCGTTCTTGGCCACCAGACCCACGAGCATGACCAGACCGATCTGGAAGTAGACGTTGTTCTCCAGACCGCAGATCCAGATGCCGAGGTAGGCACCCACGCCCGCCACCGGCAGCGAGAGGATGACGGCCACGGGAACCGACCAGCTCTCGTACTGCGCCGCCAGGAAGAGGAAGACGAAGAGGAAGGCCAGCGCCAGCACGACGCCCGTCTGTCCGCTCACGTGCTTCTCCTGGTAGGAGAGGCCGCTCCACTCCACGCCGATCGACTCGGGCAGATGGAGCTTCACGAGGCGCTCCAGCTCGGCCATGGCCTGACCCGAACTGTAGCCCGGGGCGGCCTCGCCGGTGATCGTCGCGGCGTTGAACATGTTGAAGCGCTTGACCGTTCCGGCGCCGGTCGTGTAGGAGGTCTTGCCCAGCGACGTGATGGGGATCATCGCCCCGCCCGTACCGCGCACGTAGAACAGACTGAGGTTCTCGCGGTAGGCACGGTAGGGCGCCTCGGCCTGGATGTAGACGCGGTAGATGCGGTTGAAGAGGTTGAAGTCGTTGACGTAGATCGACCCCGTGAAGGCCTTCATCGTGGAGAAGATGTCCGACATCGACACGCCCACCAGCTGCGCCTTGTCGCGGTCGACGTCGAAGTAGAGCTGCGGAATGTCACCCTGCATCGACGAGGCGAGCCCCGAGAACTCGGGCCGCTGGGCCGCATGGAACAGCAGCGTGTCGACGGCCTGCTGCAGGTCGGCGTAGGTCGTATTGCCGCGCGCTTCGAGCACCATCTCGAAGCCGCCCGACGAGCCCAGACCGGGAATGACGGCCGGCGTCGAGAGGTAGACCTTGCTCTCGGGGTAGCGCGACAGCTCCTCGCGCACGCGCTGCATCACCTCGCCGATGCGCTCCGTGCGGCGCTCCTCCCACTGTTTGAGGATCACCGTGAGCTGGCTGCGGGCCTGGTTGGTGCCCACGCGGGGGCTCGAGCCGGTGACGTTGAGCACGTACTCCACGTCGGGATCGGCCATCAGGAACTCCATCGCCCGCTCCGTGACCTCGCGCGTGCGCTCGATGGTCGCCCCCTCGGGGAGTTCGAGCTCCACGGTGAAGTATCCCTGGTCCTCCTGCGGCATGAAGCTCTCGGGCACCAGACGGTTCATGACCCAGATGCCGACCAGAACGATGCCGAAGGCGGCGAACATGCGGCGCGAGCGGGTGAGCGCCTTCACGATCATCCGGCCGTAGAACTTGTTGCCCACCGAGAGGCCGTAGTTGATCCGGCGGAAGAAGCGGTTCTTGCGGCCGTGCGACGGACGCAGGAAGAGCGAGCACATGACCGGGCTGAGCGTCAGCGCCACGACCGTGGAGATGATGACCGACACGGCGATCGTGATGGTGAACTGGCGGTAGAGCTGCCCGGTGATGCCCGAGAGGAAGCTCACGGGCACGAACACGGCGCAGAGCACCAGCGACATGGCGATCAGGGCGCCGCCCAGTCCGCTCATCGCTTTCTTGGTCGCCTCGTAGGGCGACAGCCCCTCCTGCTCCATGATGCGGTCGACATTCTCCACCACCACGATGGCGTCGTCGACCACGATGCCGATGGCCAGGATCAGACCCAGCAGCGTGAGCATGTTGAGCGAGAAGCCGAAGACGAGCATCACGCCGAACGTGCCGACGAGCGAGATGGGCACGGCGATGATCGGGATGAGCGTCGCCCGCCAGCTCTGCAACGAGAGGTAGACCACCAGAATCACCAGCAGCAGCGCCTCGAAGAGGGTGCGGTAGACGTGGTGGATCGACTCGGAGATGTAGGTGGTCATGTCGAAGGGAATGTTGTAGGAGATGCCCTCGGGAAAGTTGCGGCTGATCTCCTCCATGGTCGCCTTCACCGCATCGGCCACCTCCATGGCGTTGGCGCCGGGCAGCATGTTGATGTTCAGCACGGCGGCGTTGCCTCCGTTGATGCCGCTCTCGGTGTTGTACGACTGGGCCTCGAGCGAGATGCGGGCCACGTCGCGCAGGCGGATGACCGACCCGTCGGGGTTGGCCCGCACGACCACCTGCTCGAACTGGTCGACCGACGAGAGGCGTCCCTGCGCCGTGATGGGGATCGTCACGTCGATCCCCTCCATGGGCGCCTGCCCCAGCACGCCGGCCGCCGACTCGCGGTTCTGGTCCTTGAGCGCCGCCTGAAGGTCCTTGACCGTCAGGCCCAGGTCGGCCAGCTTGTCGGGCTGCACCCAGATCTGCATGGCGTAGTAGCGGCTGCCGACGTTCGACACGCTGCCCACGCCCGGCACGCGGCGCAGCATGTCCTGCACGTTGAGCGTGGCGTAGTTGGAGAGGTATACTTCGTCGAACTTGGGGTCCGACGAGAGCAGCGTGATGGTCATCAGCTTGCTCGACGCCTGCTTCTCGACCGAGATGCCGTTCTGCACCACCTCGGCCGGCAGGCGCGCCTCGGCCTTCTTCAGGCGGTTCTGGATATCGACCGCCGCCAGGTCGGCGTCGGCCGAGATGTCGAAGGTCACCGTGGCGCTGAAGCCGCCCGAGTTGGAGCTCGACGACTCCATGTAGATCATGCCGGGCGTACCGTTGAGTTCCTGCTCGATGGGCGTGGCGACGGCCTGCGTCACCGTCTGGGCGTCGGCTCCGGGGTAGGAGGCCGAGATCTTCACCACGGGCGGGACGATCTGGGGATACTGGTCGACGGGCAGCAGCATCAGACCGATGGCGCCGACGATGACGATGACGATGGAGAGGACCGTCGAGAAGACGGGCCTGTCGATAAAGAAATCGGATTTCATGGCCTTACTGCCTCTTTTCGGGTTGGTAATCGGCGACCGGCAGCACGCGCATGCCGTGCTGGAGCTTGTGGTAGCCCTCCACGACGAGCTGTTCGCCGCGGGCCAGACCGCGCTCGACGACCGTGTTGTTCTGCAACTCGGGGCCTATCTCCACGAAACGCCGCTCGACCACGCTGTCGGGGCGCACGACGAAGACATAGGCGCCGCCCTTCTCGATAACCAGCGCCTTCGAGGGGACCACCACGGCGTTCTCGCGCACGTCGAGCAGCAGCTTGACCTGCGTGAACTGACCGGGCAGCAGCACGTGGTCGGGGTTGGGCATCTCGGCACGCACCGAGAAGGTGCCGGTCTGGGGGTCGACCTGCGGATCGGCGAAGTCGACCAGACCGCGGTGGGGATACTGCGAGCCGTCGGCCAGCGTCACCGTGACATAGGGATCCCACTTGCGGGTCGAATCCTTGTGGCCGAGGGTGACGTTGCGCTCCTTGGTGCGCAGGTAGTCGAGCGCCGTCATGCTGAAGTCGACGCGCACCGAATCGCTCTTCACCACGGTGGCCAGCAGCGACTTGCCGCCCGGGCCGACCAGCGTGCCGATGTCGGCGTTGCGCTCGGAGATGTAGCCGGCGATAGGCGAGCGCACGGTGGTGTAGCCCAGCGTCATCTCGGCCTGCGTGAGGTCGGCCTCGCTCACAGCCACGTCGGCCGCGGCGCTCTCGTAGCCGGCCACGGCGTTGTCGAGGTCGAGCTGCGAGGCGGCGTTCTGCTCGTAGAGCGGCCGTATGCGGTTCAGGTCGCGCTGAGCCTTCAGCGCCTGGGCGCGCGCCTTGTTGAGCTGCGCGCGCACCTTGTCGACCCGGGCGCGGTAGAGCTTGGGGTCGATGATGAAGAGGGCCTGGTTCTTTTTTACATAGGTACCCTCGGCGAAGAGCATCTTCTCCAGATAGCCCTCCACGCGGGCCCGGATCTCGACGATCTGCTGGGCGCGGATGCGGCCCACGTACTCGCCGTAGATGTTGATGTCCTCGGTCTGGACGGGGGCGACCTCCACCACGGGATAGACCGGCACCGAGGGGGCCGGGCGCAGCGCGAAATAGAGCCCCGTGGCGGCAGCCGCCGCCACCAGGACGATCAGCAGCCAGTGAAGAGGCGAAAGGCGGACGTGCGAGGCTTCGCGCGCCAGCCGCTTGATGTCGGATAACTTCAACGTCTTGAGACGCCGCACGCTCTTGTCGCGCAGCGATGCATCGGATCGATCGTTTTTCTCCATCGCAGAAATACGTATTGGGTTAATATTCCTTTTCGCAAGCGCCCGACAAATACCGTGCCGCCCGCGCAACTACACAAATCGGGGCAAATATAACGTTTTTCCCGCAACGAAAACCTCCCCTTAAAAAAATTCAAGGAGAGGTTCGCACACACAAATTAACAATACGGACCATGCAATGGGAAATAATACTTTCCGCGATCTGTTTCCGACACTGCAAAGATCGCACGAATCCTCCGGCGGGTCAATCCCGACCTTTCGGTATTTTTCGGCCCGTCGCGGCGCCACGCGCCCATAACGAAGCCCGCAAAAGAGGGGATCGCGTTTTGAAATTCGAAATAATGCACTATCTTTGCAGGCGTATTCCACCGTTCGGGGCGTCCGCTCCGGCCATGAAACCATCACACCGTACATATTCGACCCCATTTATGCAAGACAGCAAAGCCCTCGAAGGGAAAAGCCTGGTCCAGCTGCGCGAAATCGCCAAAGCGCTCGGCATCCGCAATATCATGGTCAAGAAGCGCGATCTGATCGACAAGATCGTCGGCGCCTCGCAGCAGAGCCCCTCGGCACCTCAGCCCGCCGCTGCGGAGAGCGACCAGCCCGCCGAGGCCAAGCCCCGCGGCCGGCGTCCCCGCATGGCCCGCACCGAGGAGGAGCCCCAGCCTGCCGCCCCCGCCGCAGCGCCCGAAAGCGCTGCGGCGGCCCCGCAGCCCGAGGCCCCGCAACCCAAGCGCCGCGGCCGCAAACCCAAGGCCCTGCTTCAGGCCGAGGCGGCGACCGCAGCCGCTGCCGCCGAACCGGCGCAGCAGCCCCGGGCAGAAACGGCTCCGTCGCTCGACGACGAGGTGATCACCAAGGACGACTTCGCGGGCGAGATCGCCGGCGAGGGAGTGCTCGAGGTGATGCCCGACGGCTACGGCTTCCTCCGCTCGGCCGACTATAACTACCTCAATTCGCCCGACGACGTCTACGTCTCGCCCTCGCAGATCAAGCTCTTCGGCCTGAAGGCAGGCGACACGGTAAGCGGCACGATCCGCCCGCCGCGCGAGGGGGAGAAATATTTCCCGCTGGTGCGCGTCAACGAGATCAACGGACTGGCGCCCGAGCATATCCGCGACCGCGTGCAGTTCGAGTTCATGACGCCGCTCTTCCCCAACGAGAAGTTCCGCCTGACGGGCAACGGCCACAACAACCTCTCGACGCGCATCGTCGACCTGTTCGCCCCCATCGGCAAGGGCCAGCGCGCGCTGATCGTCGCCCAACCCAAGACGGGTAAGACGATGCTCATGCAGTCGATCATCAACGCCATCGCCGACAACCATCCTGAGGCCTACATCATCGTGCTGCTCATCGACGAGCGCCCCGAGGAGGTGACCGAGATGGCCCGCAACTCCAAGGCCGAGGTCGTGGCCTCGACCTTCGACGAGCAGGCGTCGCGCCACGTCAAGGTGGCCGAGATGGTGCTCGAGAAGGCCAAGCGCATGGTCGAGTGCGGCCACGACGTGGTGATCTTCCTCGACTCGATCACCCGCCTGGCGCGCGCCTACAACTCGGTGCAGCCCGCCTCGGGCAAGGTGCTCTCGGGCGGCGTCGACGCCAACGCGCTCCACAAGCCCAAGCGCTTCTTCGGCGCGGCGCGCAACACCGAGGAGAAGGGGTCGCTGACGATCATCGCCACGGCGCTCATCGACACCGGATCGAAGATGGACGAGGTGATCTTCGAGGAGTTCAAGGGCACGGGCAACATGGAGCTCCAGCTCGACCGCAAGCTGGCCAACAAGCGCGTCTACCCGGCCGTCGACGTCATCGCCTCGGGCACGCGCCGCGAAGACCTGCTGCTGCCGCGCGAGGTGATGAACCGCACGTGGATCCTGCGCAAATACCTCTCGGACATGACCCCCGTCGAGGCGATGGAGTTTCTCCAGAAGCAGATGGGACTCACGGAGACCAACGAGGAGTTCCTCGCCACCATGAACCACTAAAAAACCAACACCGACCGATGAAAAAAGCACTCTTCATCCTGCTCTGCCTCGTCTGGGCCCTCGACGCGCTCGCCTGGGGGCAGAAGGGCCACGACGTGACGGCCTACATCGCAGAAAACCACCTCACGCGCAAGGCTGCCCGCGCGGTCGACCGCGTGCTGCGCGGCCACTCGCCCGTCTACTACTCCAACTGGCTCGACAACGCCAGCCATACCCCCGAATACGCCTACACCAAGACGTGGCACTACCTGAACGTCGACGAGGGCCACACGATCGAGACCATGCCCAAGTGCGCCGACGGCGACGTGCTGACGGCAGTCACGGCGCTCCGCGACAAGCTCGCGCAGGGCGGTCTATCGCCCGAGGAGGAGGAAACGAGCCTCCGCATGCTGATCCATCTGGTGGGCGACATGCACTGCCCGATGCACGCCGGCAGGCTCTCCGACCGCGGCGGCAACCGGCGCCCGGTGCTCTTCTTCTCCACGCGCACCAACCTCCACTCGGTGTGGGACTCGTCGCTCGTGGAGGCGGCCCACAAGTGGAGCTACACCGAGTGGCAGCAGCAGATCGACCGTCTGTCGGAGGAGGAGGTCGCCGCCGTGCAGGCCGGCACCCCCGCCGACTGGATCGCCCAGACGCACGCCATCTGCGAAAAGATCTACGCCGAGACGCCCGAGGGCGCCAAACTGTCCTACGACTACATAGCAGCACAAGCGCCCGTCATCGAGCAGCAGTTCCTGCGCGGCGGCCTGCGCCTGGCTCGCCTGCTGAACGAGATCTACCGCTAAAACACGCGCAGCTGCGCACGACACGACAATCCCCGGACCGGCCAAAGCCGATCCGGGGATTCTCAACTCATCCGCTCCCGACATGAAAAGCACGCGCTTCACTGCGCCCGGCGTCCGCGCATAGCGAATCGACACCGCGGAGGGTTTCAGCCCCTCGATGCGGAAAACGGTCCGCAATATGGCGATCCTCCCCTCGGACTACGGCCGCACGGAGGAGCGATAGCGCGGCCGCGTGCCGGAAAGCCTGCCGTCAGTGGCGCCGGAGCGTCGCTTCAAGATGCTTCAACAGGATGCCCACCTGGTTTTTGCGCCTGTACTGCCGGATCTTCTCCCAGTCGCGGGGCAGCACCTCGCGGTCGCGCCACAGACGGTGGCACTCCAGTATCTTCCGCCGGACTCCCTCCCGATCGTCGTTGTCGGCGACGAAGCCCGCGCGGGTCTCGGCCAACAGATCGGCGACGACGTCGCGGGGGTCGAAGAGCGCCAGAATGGGCTTGTTGGAGGCCAGGTAGTCGAACACCTTACCCGTATAGACGCCCCGCCGGCCGGTGGGGTGGATCATGACCAGCACGTCGAGCTGCCGCAGGATGGCCAGCGCCTCGTCGTGCGGCACCTCGGCCTCCTGCTCCACATTGTCGCGGATCGCCTCGGGGACGACCAGACGCAGGTGGTTGCCCACGATCCTGAAGCGGAAATCAGACGGGATCTCGCCGCGCCGCTTCATCTCCGCCAGCACCTCGAAAAGATTGTCGGGGCGGCTCTCCCAGTAAAACCGGCCGACGTATCCCAGCGTGAAGCGCGGCTGGAACGACGCGTCGCGCACCTCCTCGTAGTCGTAGCCGTTCCTCACCTCCAGAAAACGATCGTGACCGCACAGCCGGCGGAACTGGTCGACCAATGGCCGGGAGACCGTCGTGACCAGATCGGCCTCGCGAAGTACGATCCGCTCCACCCGTCGCAGGCGGCGGGCGATATGCAGAGAGTGGTGGGGATGGTCCGACATCTCGTCGCGCATGTCGGCGACCCAATGGAACTTATATCCCTTCTTGCGCAACCGCAGGGCGATCATATGCGGAGCCAACGGGCTATAGGAGGTGAGAAGCACATCGGCTGGCTCGCGGTCGAGCAGCTCGCGAGCCTTCGCACACGCACGCCGCCGCCACAGCGCCCGCCAATCGAGCGAACAAAGGAACTGCATCCGCATCAGCATCAGTCTCAACGGACCGACAAACCGCTTTCGGGCATCGCTGCCGGACAAGTTCCCGGCCCAATCCCTCAGATAATGCACCGTGCATCCGTATCGCGTCACCGTTTCATCGCGTTCCCCTATGGTAATCACCGTTACCGTATGACCGGCTTCGCGGAAATAGCGGGCGAAAGCGTCGATGCGAAACGATGCGATTTGAATATTCGGAGAGAAAAAAGGACTGACGATCAATATGTTCATACCAAAACTATTTATTCATGACACGCGACACGGCCCGTCCGACGACGCCCCCACAGCGCGACAGCGCCCCTTCGGAGCCGAGCAGCGGTTGCAGCAGGTTGGTATAGCCGACGCCGCACAGCGCGCACAACACCGCATAGAGCGCCGCAGCGAGCAGAAAAGCCCCGGCAAGCCCGTTCCAGCTTCCGACGCTCCCCACCGCCAGGCGGCTCGCCCCCGAGGCAACGGCCGAAAGCAACAGCAGCTTCGACAGCGCCGCGGCGGGGAGCAGCTGCCGCCAGCCGACAGCCACGGCCCGGTGGAGGGCCACCATCAGCGCCACGAGGCACCCCGCCGTGCAGAGTGTCTGAACGACGGCGATGGCTGCGGTCAATGGAAACCACCGCACGCAGCACGCCTCCCCGGCGATGAGCGCCAGCGCCGTGATGAAGTGCGCCCGCGAGAAGTCGCGGCCGCGTCCCAACGCGAAGAGTACGGGCGAGTAGGGCACCACGCGCAACAGGTTGACCGGCGTGATGATTTGCAGGAGGAGCGCCGCCTGCCGATACTCCGGGCCATAGACACGCTCCACGATCGGGAGGGCATAGACGCAGCAGAAGATCGAGAGCGGATAGATGATCTTGGCCGACTTGAGAATCGCGCGACTCCACACGTCGACGATCTCCCGGCTGCCGACGCCCTCGTGCCGCATGCGCGAAAAGAGGGGCAGCAGCACCGTCGAAGTCGCCCCCACGATCCACGCGGCGACGGGCAGTTCGACATACCCGTTGGCATACTGCGCAAAGGCCTCTGCACCCAGGTAGCGCCCGACGAAGAAGGGGCTCACCGACAGGATGACGAAGCCCCACAGACCAGCAGTGAAGAGCGGGAACGAGAAGGCGAGGATCTCCCGCACCGAAACGCGGGTCGGCCGGCGCGCGGCGCGGCGGAACGGAAGCCGCTCAACCCAAGAGCCGACGGCGAAGTTGACCAGCCCCGCGGCGACGAACCCGCCCACGGCCCCCTCGACGCCCATGTCCCGGGCCACCACGGGCAGCAGCACGCCGACGGCGGTCGTCAGGCGGTTGAACAGCACGTAGAGCGCGTTGAGCCGCGCACGGTCGAGCGCGACCAGCAGCGACTCGATGCCCAGCACGGGCATGAGCAGCAGCGGGGTAGGCGCGAAGATGCGCAGCGCCGGCGCCAGCGCCGGATTCTCCAGCACCTGCGCCACGCCCCCGGCCCCGGCATAGAGCAGCACGGCGAACCCCGCGCCCAGTCCGAGAAACATGCGCCGCATCTTCGCGACGAAGGAGCGCCCCTCCTCGACGGGCATGCGCACCAGAAAATAGGAGTAGGCCCGGGGCATGCCGAGCGAAAAGAGGATGAGCAGCGTCTGGTAGACGTAGAGTACTTGCCGGTAGGTGCCGTACTGCTCCGTCGTAAGATAACGCCCCAGCACGGCCATCGAGCCCAGCCCGAAGAGCAGCGAGCAAAGGTTGCCCGTGACGAGCCAGAGGGCCTGAAGCGTTTTGCTCGACCGCTGCTCCATACCCATGCCCGTCAGAGGCTCCAGTAGCGGAGCCCACCTATTTTATGACGATAGATCGATTTCAGATCGGCCAGCAGGGCGTCGGGCCGGGCGACGGAACGGAACCACTGCTCGTCGAGCGCGCGGTAGGCGTCGTGGGCCACCGCCACCACGATCAGATCGTAGGGCGGACGCAGCACCGGCGCCAGACGGATGCCGCACAGCTCCCTCACGCGCCTCGGATCGGCGCACGGGTCCGCCGCATCGACCTCCAGACCGGCCCGCGCCAGCTCGCGCACCAGCTCGGCCGACTTCGAGTTGCGGCAGTCGGCGACGTTCTCCTTGTAGGTGATCCCCAGCACCAGCGCCCGGCACTCATGGAGCGTCCGTCCCGCGGCGAGCAGCTCGCCGACCAGTGCCCCGGCGACATGGCCGGCCATCCCCTCGTTGACCTCGCGGCATGCGCGCACGACCGGCGCGTCGATGTGCAGCTCGGCCGCCTTGTCGAGGAGGTAGTAGGGGTCCACGCCGATGCAGTGGCCCCCGACCAGCCCCGGCATGACCTTCATGAAGTTCCACTTCGTGGCGGCGGCCTCCAGCGTCTCGATCGGGTCGATCCCCATCCGCCTGAAGAGCATGGCGCACTCGTTGACCAGTGCGATGTTGGCGTCGCGCTGCACGTTCTCGAGCATCTTGGCCGCCTCGGCCACGCGAATCGACGGTGCGCGGTGGACGCCCGCCTCGACCACCTGCCCATAGAGCGACGCCACGGCGTCGAGCGCCTCGTCGTCGCACCCCGACACGATCTTCACCGTGCGGGCGAAGGTGTGCTCCGCGTCGCCCGGGTTGATCCGCTCGGGCGAATAGCCCACCTTGAAGTCGCGGCCCGCTTTCAGCCCCGAGAGGCTCTCGAGCAGCGGCACGCACCGCTCCTCCGTGCACCCGGGGTAGACCGTCGACTCGAAGACCACGCAGTCGCCGCAGCGGAGGCAGCGGCCCACCGTGCGCGTGGCCGCGTCGAGGGGCGAGAGGTCGGGGCGGCGGTCGACGTCGACCGGCGTGGGCACGGCGACGATGTAGACATCGGCCTGGACGAGCTCCTCCTCGCACGAGGTGAAGAGGATGTCGCACCCCGCAGCGCCGTCGTCTTCGAGGGCGCCCGACGCATCGACGCCGGCCCGCAGCCGGGCCACGCGCTCGGGATCGATGTCGAAAGCCACCACACGGAAACGACGGGCAAAGCCGAGCGCCAGCGGCAGCCCGACATAGCCCAGGCCGAGGACGGCCAGCACGGGACTATCTCCCCCCCCATTATCATACGGATATTCAATTATTTGAACCTCATTGTTTTGCAGCGTATACACCTCGCCCGACTCGCTGCACGCGGCGCGCCCCTCGCCGTCGAACTCCAGCCGGCAGCCGCGGCGGCTCATCCACCCGATCTGCCGGGCGGGCGCGCCCACGACGAGCGCATATGCCGGCACGCTCCGCGTCACCACGGCACCCGCTCCTACGAAGGCATACTCGCCGATCTCGACGCCGCACACCACCGTGGCATTGGCCCCGACAGTGGCGCCGCGCCGCACGACGGTGGGGAGGTACTCGCCCCGGCGCGACACGGCCGCCCGCGGATTGCGCACGTTGGTGAAGACGCACGAGGGGCCCAGGAAGACGTCGTCCTCGCAGACGACGCCCGAGTAGACCGACACGTTGTTCTGTATCTTCACGTTGCGCCCCAGCGTCACTCCCGGGGCGATCATCACGTTCTGCCCCAGGTTGCAGCCCGCCCCCAGGCAGGCGCCCGCCATCACGTGGCAGAAGTGCCAGATGCGGGTGCCGGGGCCGATCAGTGCGCCGTCGTCCACGACGGCCGTGGGGTGTACGAAGCACTCTTCCATATTCACTCTTCGAAAAATCGTTCGATCGCCGCAACGATCCGCTCCTGCTGCCGCTCGGTCAGCTCGGTGTGCATCGGCAGCGACAGCACGCACTGCGGCAGCCGGAGCGCCACCTCCAGCCGCCCGTCGCTCGCGCACGCACGCGCGTAGGCCGGTTGCTGCGTCAGCGACAACGGGTAGTAAACGGCCGTGGGGATGCCCTGCGCGGCGAGCCGCTCGCGCAGCCGGTCGCGGCAGCCGGGCTCCACGCGGAGCGTATACTGGTGGTAGACATGGGTCGTGTAGGGCGCCTCGTGCGGCACGTGCAGCGCGCCGATCGCCCCCAGGCGGCGGGTGTAGCGGCTCGCGGCCGCGCGGCGCGCCCCGATATATTCGTCCAGGCGGGGGAGCTTGGCCCGCAGCACCACGGCCTGCAAGGTATCCAGGCGCGAATTGATCCCCACCACCTCGTGGCGGTAGCGCTCCGCCTGCCCGTGGCGGGCCAGCATGCGCAGCCGCCCGGCCAGATGGTCGTCGTCGGTGATGAGCGCCCCGCCGTCGCCCATGCACCCCAGAATTTTGGTGGGGAAGAACGACGTGCAGCCGATGCAGCCCATCGTGCCGGCATAGCGGCGGCGCCCGTCGGCAAAGGCGTAGACGGCACCGAGCGACTGGGCGTTGTCCTCGACGACGCTCAGCCCGTACTCGCGGGCGAGGTCGAGGATCGGTTCCATCGCGCACGCCTGCCCGAACAGATGCACCGGGATGATCGCCCGCGTGCGCGGCGTCACGCAGCGCCGGGCGCTCTCGGGGTCGATGTTGAAGGTCGCCTCGTCCACATCGGCCATCACGGGCACGCCGCCCAGCAGCAGCACCGCCTCCGCGGCCGCCGCATAAGCGAACGCCGGGACGATCACCTCGTCGCCCGCCTTCAGCCCGACGGCCATGAGGGCCAGCGTGAGGGCGTCGGTACCGTTACCGCACGGAATCACGTGCCGCACGCCGAGCCGGGTCGCCAGCTCGCGGGCGAAGGCCCCGACGGCCGGGCCGTCGATGTATGCCGACGAGGCCACGACCTCGCGCACCCCTTCAGCCACCTCGTCGCGGATCCGCTCGTAGGGACCCTCCAGGTCGACCATCCTAATCTCCATAGGTCATCGTCGTGTTTAGGCGATCCGACACCGCATGCGGCGTGCCCGCGAGGCCGCGCAGCAGGGGGTGGTAGTCGCCCGTGAGCCCCTCGGCCTGTGCCCCGCGGATGCGGGCGAGCAGCTCGATCGCCGCGCGCGCCTCGGTCGGCGCGAAGCCCTCGCCGGCCAGAATGCGGCGGTAGCTCTCCGTGTGCAGGTCGGTGAAGCCCTGCGAAAAATCGAACTCCTCGCCGTCGATGCGCATGCAGCGGTAGGGCGAGCGCCCGGCCTCCTCGCGCGCGGGCAGATGCCGGGCGTCGATGCTCAGCAGGTAGCGCACGCGGGCGCGCCGGAGTTGCAGCGCCCCGGCGACGCACCCCTCGGCGGCATAGTGGACCGTGCTCCGCTCGACGGGGCCGAAGATCCACAGCAGCATGTCGTAGAAGTGCACGCCGATATTCATCGCCACGCCGCCGCTCCGCGCCGGGTCGCCCTTCCACGAAGCTGCGTACCACCGCCCGCGCGGCGTGATGTAGGTCAGGTCTATGTCGTAGATCTTGTCGGCCGCACCGGCCGCCACCCGCTCCCGGAGACGCTCGATCTCGGGGTGGAGACGCAGCTGCAGGATCGTCCACACGCGGCGGCCCGTCGTCCGCTCCAGAGCGATCAGACGGTCGATCTGCTGCGGATCGATACCCAGCGGCTTCTCGCAGATCGCATCGGCGCCCGCCTCCAGCCCCTGCGCGGCGTGCGCGGCGTGGAGGTGATTGGGGGTGCACACGGCCAGATAGTCGACCGCCTGGCGGCCGAGGCAGCGCCCGAAGGCCGCGGGGTCGGTCGTAAAATCGGCATCGGGGAAGTAGCGGTCCATCACCCCCACGCTGTCCGACAGATCGTGCGCTGCGACCAGCTCGTGCCCCAGGGCGCCGATCGCCTGCAGATGACGCGGGGCGACATAGCCCGCCACGCCGATGATCGCAAATCGTTTTTTCGATTCCATAGATTCGTCACGGCGACCCGCAGGCCCGGTCGGAGCCGCGCGAATCGACGCACAAAAATACGAAAATATCCGCTAAATCGCGCACCTCCGGGGTGACTTTACCCCCCCCCTATGCAAGACTCTATACGACAAAGGATTACACATGCAATATCGCATCCAAACGAACCGTCCCGAAACGAAAGGGCCTCCCGCGCAAAAGCAGGAGGCCCTCTTCGGTACCCGGAGCCGCATTTGAAATTATAAATTCTATTCGATTATTCTAAAATCGCAAAACGACGCAAAATAATGTATTTTCGCTATTATACAACGATTTGCAATTAGTGAATCGTTTAATAGATTTGACGCAGGTCGAAATAAATTCAGGATATATGGGAACAATTCGGGAACAAATACCATCTTTGCAGTGTAAACAATACGCTGCAAAATGAAGGTTTCGGCACTCATACGGAAAACTGCAAAGAAGAACGACACGGATACGCTTGCGACGGTCTATTTTCGGCTGCGCGACGGCAAGAAAGACATTAAGGCGGCAAGCGAACTGACGATCAATCCGAATTACTGGAGTGCCGAAAAACAAGGATTCAAGGATAGAGTAGCCTTGGTTTCGGAGAAGGAGAAACTGGCATTCAATAGCCATGTGCGGAATATCGTTACGCTCATTACCCAATCTTACACGAATGAAGCCGACGGCGAATGGTTAAGCGAAACAATCGAGCGTTACCACCACCCGCAAAGATTCCAAACGGAAGATGCGCTGGCCGAAGAGATCAAATTGCAGGTGATTCCGCTGTTTGATGAATTTCTCGAAAAGCATAAACTATCCGAAGTCCGCAAAAAGAACTATCGGGTAGTGAAACGCGGCTTGCAGCGTTACGAACTCTATGTGCGGACAACCAAGCGCGGACAAAAAGATTTTACGCTTTATATCGACGACGTAACATCCGACACGCTTCGGGATATATGGGATTTTTTCGAGAACGAATACCGATATTGCCAGCTCTATCCAGCCATTTACGATGCGATCCCCGAGGCGCGAACGCCGCAACCGCGTGGAAAGAACACTTTATTGGATTGCTTTTCGCGGATTCGAACGTTCTTTTATTGGTGCAAGGATAACAAAAAGACGAGCAACACGCCATTCGACGATTTTCCGCTCGAAGAGTGTACCTACGGAACCCCCTATTACATTACGATCGACGAACGGAATAAAATTTATCGCACCAATTTGAACCGCCATCCACAGTTGGCCATTCAGCGCGACATCTTCGTTTTTCAATGTTTGATCGGCTGCCGTGTGGGCGACCTCATCAAGTTTACGAAACAAAGCATCATCGACGGAGCTATTGAATATATCCCGCGCAAAACGAAAGAGGGACGGCCGCTGACAGTGCAAGTTCCGCTCAATCCGACAGCATTGGAGATCATTGCCCGATACAGGGATTGCGAGGGTGACAAACTGCTGCCGTTTATTTCGGAACAGAAATACAATGTGTCGATCAAGCGGATTTTCAAAGCCGCCGGATTGAAGCGATTGGTTACGATCATCAACCCGACGACCCGCGAGGAGGAGAAAAAGGTACTGTATGAGATCGCGTCGTCACACCTTGCCCGACGTACATTCGTTGGCAACTTGTACAAGCAGGTAAAAGACCCTAATCTGGTCGGTGCATTGAGCGGTCACAAGGAGGGAAGCCGCGCATTTGCACGTTATCGGGAGATTGACGATGAAATGAAAAAAGAATTGGTAAATTTGTTGTCGTAAAGGAGATAATTGCGTCCGCAGTGCGGTCGGAATTCAAAATACACGATATATGAAAATAGTAAAGACCCATCTGGCTGAACAATTTATATCGGACATTCGGACTATTATTCTTTCCGCCAGAGAATCAGCGATTCGTAGTGTGGATACCGTCCGTGTACAAATGTATTGGAAATTGGGCGAACGCATCTTTATCGAAGAACAAAAAGGCCAAGACCGGGCGGAGTACGGAGCATACCTTCTTCAAAACATTGCAACGGAAATAGAAAAGGAGTTCGGCAGTGGATTTTCCGTGCGTCAATTGGAACGGGCAAGGCAGTTCTACCGTACTTATCCAATTGCGTCCGCAGTGCGGTCGCAATTGAATTGGTATCAATATCGTCTTCTGATTCAAATAGACGATAAAGACAAACGCGAGTACTACGAGTTGGAGGCTGCAAACAACAACTGGACTGGGCGTGAGTTGGAGCGACAGATCAATTCGGGATTGTATGAACGTCTGTTGTTGAGCAACGACAAGAAAGCCGTGTTGGAGATTGCCCGCAAGGAGCGCATTCCCGAGTCTCCGACCGAGATCATTAAAGACCCGATGGTTTTGGAATTTCTCGGTTTGCGGCCCGAAGCGACCTACTACGAAAAAGATTTGGAGCGTGCATTGATTACCAATCTTCAAGCGTTTCTGTTGGAGTTGGGTAACGGATTCTCGTTTGTTGCACGACAAAAACGCATCCAGCTTGAAGACGACGAATTTTTCGCCGATTTGGTATTCTACAACCGACTGCTTCGCTGTTTCGTCGTTATCGAACTGAAAACTCATAAGATTACGCACGAGGATATTGGGCAGTTGCAAATGTATGTAAATTACTACGACCGCAATGAGAAAGCTCCCGACGAAAACCCGACGATCGGGATTCTGCTTTGTGCCGACAAGAACGATACATTGGTAAAATACACGCGTCCAGATAAACTGCAAGCAGAGCCTGTGATTGTTATCCATTAGAGCGCAAATCGGAAACGGGCAGTTGGTGTTTTTTACGTATTTCAATAGGAATATCGCACAGTAACCCGATCACACCACAACGATAGCGACCGAGATGCTGTTGCCGGCGGTATCGACAACCGTAAGCGTGTGGCGGCCGGGCGAGGGCCGGACGGCGAATTGGTGGATGTTGCGTGTCGAGCCGAGATAGGAGTTGTCCAAATGCCAGAAAAATTCCGCCACAGGGTCGGTGTGCGCCACCGAGCAGTTCAGTGCCGCCACTGTTCCGTCGCCCTGCACGGGCAGCGACACCACGCAGCCGTCGGTCGGATAGATGAAGTGCATCGGCCGAACCTCGACACGGGAGACTGTCTGTGCGGTGGTCAAAGTCGCAGATTGATAAGCCGAGTGGGTCTGCCGATAGTAATGCTCCATCACCGGAGGCAGCACGAATCGCCGCTCAATGCTATATGTATCCCTATCGCCGGCGGCAATTGCCTCCTGGCAATAGGGGCAGGAACGACTTTTCAGCGCATTTTTAGGTACGATGGCCTGCACCGTCTCGGTGCAGTTGCGACCGGCGATATGCCCCGACCGGCGGCAGAGTGTAACCTCGATACCGTCTGTTGCATCAGGTTCGGCGAACCAACCCGTTGGGGGCAACATATTGAATACATCGAACAGCACGGGGCCTGCGGTGCGTGCGCCCGTCAGGTCGGGTGCCGAACTGCCGTTTGCATTGCCCGCCCACACGCCGACGGCATATTCGGGCGTAACGCCGATTGCCCAGCCGTCGCGCGAACCGTAACTCGTGCCTGTCTTCCACGCAATCTGCCGGGTGGATGTGGCACGCAGCCAATCCATCTGGTCGGGGCGGTTTACATGGCGCATCGCCTCGAAGGTGGCGTAGAGTGCCACGCGGTCGGCAAACGGGAAGTGTGCCAAACGAGTGCTGTCTCCGACACCCTGATAGCAGGCAGCCATATTCGCATAGAGTTGCACGATGTCGAGCAGCCGCACTTCGGCACCGCCTAATACGAGCGACAGACCGTAACGGTTGTTCTCCTTGTTGAGCGACAACAGCCCTGCATTTTTCAGCAGTTCGGCAAAGCGCATCGGTCCATACTCTTTGAGCAGATGGACATTCGGCACATTGAGCGAGAGCGAAAGCGCCTCGTCAGCCGGCACGGCACCGGCGAATGTTCCGTCGAAGTTCTTGGGCGCAAAGCCGCCGAAATCGGTCGGCACGTCGGGCAGCAGCGTATGGGGCAGAATCGTTCCCTCCTGCAAGGCGGTGCAGTAGAGCAGCGGTTTGAGAATGCTGCCCGACGAACGCGGTACACGGGCGATGTCGACCCACTTGCCCTCGCGCAGACGGTTCATGTCGCTGTTGCCGCAATAGGCGACCACCTCGCCGCTTTTCACCGCCACAACGACTGCCGCAAGGTCATTGACACCCTCTGCCGACAACTCCTGACTCCAGCGCGCAGTAACCTCTTCCAGTCGCTTTTGCAGTTGCAGGTCGATAGGTGTGCGGATGCGCTCGCCGTGACGGACGGCATTGCAATTTTCCACCCAATGCGGTGCATACTGCGGCATGGGATATGGTTCGCCGATAAGCGGTTCCTCTGCCGAGAGTTCGTACTCCGATTCGGAGAGGCAGCCCCGTTCGCAAAGCCGGTACAATAGGCGGTTTCGTTTGGCGAGCAGCGCATCGCGGTTGCGCGAGAGGTGAACGGACGAGGGGGCGTTTTGCAGTACGGCTAAGGTGGTCGCCTCCGCCCACGAGAGTTCGCTGCCGTCATTGCCCAGATAACGCCACATCGCAGCGTCTATACCCACGACATTGCCGCCAAAGGGGGCATGGGCCGCATAGAGGCGCAGGATTTCCTCTTTGGAGCAGCGCGCCTCCAAACGGGTCGCCAGGAACATCTCTACCATCTTCTGCCACAGGGTGCGCGGCTTGTGTCGCGAAAGGCGGATCACCTGCATCGAGATCGTGCTGCCGCCGCTCACGACGCGGCCGCTGCGAATGTTCTGCACGGCGGCGCGGAGCAATGCCCGAACGCTTACGCCGATATGCCGATAGAAAGTGCGGTCTTCGAACTCGATGAGTGCCGCGACGAACTTTTCGGGCAACGAATCGGCGTGCGGGAAACGCCACTGCCCGTCGTCGGCAATGCGGGCGCCGAGCAGTTGTCCGTTGCGGTCGGTCACGACAGTCGAATAGGCCGTGTCCTCAAACAGGTCGCGCGGCAGGCAAAAGAGCCACAGCAACAGGAGAATTCCTGCTGCTGTGACTGCTGCATATTTCACCGTGCGTCTCATTTCACCACTTCTACGAATCGCGAGGTCGATACGGCGCGGCACGAGGTGTCGTACATATCTTCGCATACCGTCGGCGGCATCAGGCAACGGCCGCAGTAGGCGGCGCGCAGACGTACTGTGAAGGTGCGGCTTTGTCCAACATCCAGACTGAAATACCAACTGATGCGGTCGTCCCGGATATCGGTGTAGTCGCCCAATTCGGAAGTGTGGTCGTTCACCATGCGTTCGTTCCAAATCTCCCAGCCGGAGGGGATGGCGTAGGTCAGCGCCAGCGACCGGATCTCCTTCATCGCCTTGCGGACGGTAATCTCGGCATAGAATTCGTCGCCCTGCGCAAGCCTTTCGGGGTTGACCTCCTTGCCGTTGGCGTCGGTGTAGCGGATATCGAATGCAATACCGTTGGCAACGGCGGGCAGTTGCTCGGTTGCCTGCGGATAGCGGCGGGTCGTCAGCGAGAGATACACCTCCCGATTTCCTCTGTTTTCGGCGTGGGCGGCACCGCTGTTCGGATCGGCGGCCATAGTGTAGATACCCTTTATCTCCCGAAGCGAGACCGCCTTGCCCTCTTTGGGCCGGATCACCACTTCGGTCGCTGCATCGCCGAAAATGCCTGCCAGACGGTTCATCGCCGCACTGACAAAGGCGACCTCCTGCGTCGTGCAGTTGGAGGCAGAGAACTCCGCCGCCACTTCGCGTGCCAGCTTCAACGCCCGGTCGTTCTGCTCCGCAAGCAGCCAGGTCTCCAACTCCATCGCCTGGTCGCGCAGGCGGGACTGGAAGGTGACCCACGCACCGGCGGCCATCACGCTGTTGTCGATTCGCCCAAGAAGTTGCCGCGCCACTTCGACCTTTCCGGCGCAGGCATAGGCTGCCGCAAGACGCATTAGAGCCTGATATGAGATAACTCTCGATTCGCGCAGGCGGTTCATGGCCGCAACGGGTTCGTCGCCCGCTTTCACGAGCGTATAGAGACGGTAAGCCTGCACCAAGTCCTCGCCGTGTTCGTGGCTGTGGCGGTATGCACGCGCCCTGCGCTGCTGGTACTCGCGCCAGCGCTCAATATACCGGTCGGCAACGGCAAATCCTTGCCGACGCGCCTCCATCATCACTTTGCCGGCCATCGAGGTCGCCCATTCGTTTACCTCGGAACCGGGCCAATAGGCAAAACCGCCGTCGGAGGTCTGGCGCGAAAGAATCATCTTCAAAATCTTCGGCAGCGCCTCCCGTGCCTGTGCCTGCTCGGTCGCCGAAAGGAAACGGTAGGCGTAAAGCAGATACATCGCCCGTGCCGAGAGTTGCTCGGTGCAGTAGTGTCCGTAACTGTCAACAAAAGCGAATGCTCCGGAAAAGTCGATTTTGGGCATGGCGGCAACCTCCAACTGCGCCGTTCCATGGCTGAACGGCGTCCACGCAAAGTCGTACTTCTCGCCCGGACGGAGCGTCTTGGCATAGGTCGTAATTACAGGCGGCAGCGGATTGCGAACAGCTATGTAAATCGTCTCGGAAGCGGTATCTCCGCCGCCGTCGGCCGAGACGGTGATCTTCGCCCGGCCGCTCCGCACATTGTCGCACACGAGGTCAAAAGTAGTCAGTTGCTCGGAGGGGGCTGCAAAGGCGAGCCTCTTCGATGCACTGCCTGCAACGGATACCGGTCCTTCGGCCGAGACCTTCACCGTGGCGTTCCGAAGTTGTTCATCCATGCAGAACACATTGACCGGCAGTTTCACGCGGTCGCCGCATGCCAAAATGCGCGGCAGCGTCGGCAGCACCATCAGCGGGGAACGCACCGCAACCGTCTTGTCGGCGTGACCGTAGGTCGCCTCGTGCGCCGCCACGACCATCACGCGCACCGAACCGACATACATCGGCAGCGTAATCTTGTGCGTCCTCTGCCCGCTTCGGAGGGTGAAGGGACCGAGGAATTTCACGACGGGGTTAAACCGCTTCTCTTTGCCCGCAGCACGGCGCAGCGCCTCGTCGCCGCCGACGCTCAATATCTTAGTGGATTTCCCGGCGTAAGCGCCGATTATATCGTCGTACAAATCCCAGGTCCTGACACCCAATGCCTCGCGCCGGTTCATCGCCCGCCACGGCTGCGGCGTCTTGAAAGCCGTAATATCCAACAGCCCTTCGTCGACAATGGCCAGCGTATAGGTCATCGGCTTGCGGTCGCGCTCCCACACCTTGATTGTAAACTCCTGCTGGGGGCGTATTTCGTCCGCCACCTCGATTCCGGGATGCAGGATCGAATAGCGGTCGATAACCTCGGCCCCCTCCACGCCGTACATGCGAATCGGCAGGTCGTTGCTCTTGGCGTGCGGCTGCAGCAGCGTGGCATGGACATAGAAGTTCGGAGCCATCTCGCGTGTAACGGGAATCTTGCAGGCCGTTTCGCGGTCGGCGGAGGTGCTGACCCAGCGGCGGGAGATTACTTTCGAGGCATTCTCAATCGAGAGCAGCACCCGTCCGCCTTCGGATTTCGGAAGGTAGACCGTAGCCGTTTCACCCGCCTCGTAATTGCGCTTGTCGAGGGCAAAGGAGAGCATCGAACTGGCCTTGGCCTCCTCTTTCCCGGCATGTCCTCTCCATTCGGGCCAGTCGACGAAAACAACGCCACCTGTGGCGTGGCCGCTCTGCGTGTCGTGCACGAAAATCAGGTATTTGCCCCAACTCGGATAGTTGACGCGGAACGGAATCTGCGCCCTGCCCTCTGCGGTCTCCAATCTGCCCGAGGCGACGACCTCGGCGGAGGTGCTTTGCACATAACGGCTGAGGTCATTGGGCGACCCTTCCCACCACCAGCGCCAGTTGAGTTTGTAAATTTTGTATTCGAGGCTTCGCTTTGCCTGCAACTTGCCTTCGGCGTCGACACACACGACGGGGAAGTTCAGGTCGCTGTCGGTCTCGAACGCCGTTTCGCCCAAGCGAATACCCACATACGACCGATAGGGGGAGTAGCGCACGCTGCGGGCGGTAAAACTCTCGTCGCCGCCGGCCTCACGGACCCGCGCAATGATGTTGGCCTGCAACATGCCGGGGGCATCCTCCTTATCGTCCAGCTCTATCTGTTTGGTCATGCGTCCCAGCGAGTCGAGCATACCTTTACTCAACTCGATATGCTCCGACGAAAAGGTGTTCAACGGATTCGAGAAAGTATAGTCGCTATATTCCTTGAACGGATTGGGATTGCTGTACAGCACCATTTCCAACACCGCCGGCAGGTTGCCGGCAATCGGGCCGGTCAGCCAGTGCGCTTCAAGCGAGCAGGAGGCAGAACCCGGTGCTTGCAGCGTCTCATCGGTCTCAATGCCGATTTTGATACGGTTGGGCTTAATCGTCTCGATCTTGACCGGGAAGTCGATGATCTTGCCGCCGATCTTGAAACGGGCGTTCCAACGGCCTGTGGGCGCATCCTCCGAAGTCCGGATAGGAAAAACGTAGAATCCGTCGGTGCTTCGGGTCAGCGTCTGACGCTCGTAGAGTTGTTCTTCGGGGGTGTAAAGTTCCATCGTGACGGGGTGGTTGGCGGGCAGTGCCTTCTGGCGGTCTTCGACAATCAGTGTCAAGTGGACTTCGTCGCCCTGGCGCCAGACACCGCGTTCGCCGTAGACGAAACCTTTGATGCCCTGCGGATTCTTTTTGCCTCCGACATCGAAATTACCGAGCGACTGCTCGTGTCCGCTTGTCACTTTCAGATAACTGGTCGAGACGCCGTTGGATGCCGTTACGATGAAAGGCTTGTTGACGACCTTGAAATCGGCGAATCCGCTGCCGTCCGTCGTGCCGTGCCCTATCTCCTGCAACTGGTAGTTGTAAGCCGTCACACGCACGCCGGCAAGCGGTGCGGCGGTCATGATGTCCGACACCGAAGTCCACAGCTGCTCGCCATCGGCCCGCTTGACGATCAGGCCGAGATTCGAGGCCGCCAGATTGTATTCGGGCATACGGTCCGACTGCATGTAGTAGCTCGCTTTCGACGGGTCATCGCGTTCATCCCAATCATAATCACGTCCCTTGTAGTCGGGAGCCCGGCGATAGATATAGGTGTTGTCTTCGTCCCACACGTTGCGGTCTTCCGTCGTAACCCCTCCGGCCGATTCGAAATCGGCGGCCTGCGTTCGGTCGTAGAGCGAATAGGCCTTGCGGAACGAGAGGTGGATGTTGTAAACCGCACCGCGCTCCTGCCGGAAAAGGTTCTTCAAGTCGACGGAGAAGTTCTGCCACCGGTGCAGATCCACTGAAGGAGCTTTGTCGAGACGCACCGTCTGTCGGTAAATCAACCGGCCGAAACGGCGCAAGCGGCAGGATTCGTCCAGCTCGTTCTCCTGCAGGAAGGACATGATATTATCGGTATAGATTTTCACCACCTCGACATCCACGGCGGCGAGGTTGACAGCCCGAAACGGCAGCACGAGGTTGCGCCCGTCGGGCAGAATCGTGCCGTGAATCGGGATTTCGACGGCGGGCGGAATCACCTCTTGCTCGAAATGCCGCTCCACCTCGCAGTCGAGCGATTGTCCGTCGCGATTGCGCACGAGGTCGGAGATGCGGAGCACCAACTCGGTCAGCCCGTTCGATTCGTAGAACACCTTCACGTTCGTGCCTTTGCGCTCGATCCGCACCCGGTCGATGCGGTCGATCTCGATCAGCCCGTCCAACTCCTGCTCGGCGGAGAGCGGGGCGCTGAACTCCAGCTCGATATAGGGCTGCGCCGCATCGCGGCGTTCGGCCGTGAGCAGTTTGAACTCCCGGATTCCGGGGATCGCGATTTTTTGCGGCTCGGGAAGGTCGAAATTCAGTTTGTCGGCCTGGAACGAGACGTGCACCTGCATCTCCCCGTCTGCACGCTTCAGCTGCGAGAGGGTGAAGCGGAAAAGGGTCGGGTCGCCGGTCGGTTCGATCGCCGCCCGGGCCGGATGCCCCTCAACGTCGCAATGCAGCAGCCCGGCATCGACCTGCGCGGCCTCCACCGGCTCGCTGAACGAGAGCGTGCCCTCCGCCTGCATATACCGGACGTCGGCCGGATCGACCCGAACACTCGTAACTTGCAGCTGCGTTTTCCGCTCCGCGACGAAGAACGAAAAGGCGAAGTCCCGAAGTGAATCTATTCCGGTGAGTTCCGCCATCTGCACGCGGCAGGTGTATTCCCGTCCGGGTTTCAATGCGCCCACCTGCGGGACGAATTCGAGCACGCGCCGCTCCGTCAGACTCAATTCGCCCTTTACGCGGGGGGAGAATCGCAGAACATTGTCGAGCGGCGTAGCGGGATAAAGATACCGCACGCTGTCGGTCAAGCAGATGCGGATCGGAGAACTGGTGCCGATACGTTCTGGTGCATAGCCGGCGATCCATTTCGCTGCCTCGTCGTCGGTCATCGTCTCCGGCGAGCAGGCCGCCGCACCGGCCAGCACAAGGCCGGCGAGCCAAAGTTTGAGCAAAGTCGTTTTCATCAGTTTTATACTTGTTTTTGTGTTATCGATATACGTTTGCAAGTACAAAACTGACAAAAAGAAATCGTACAACCACGCGTTTTTCCTGCGGCTGTACGAAATCGGAGCGGGGGTGTATGAAATGGGCGCGAAGATGAAATTTGGTGAAGACACCCCCGAGAGAGTTACTGCCTTATAA
>Ga0073908_1001242_pt1 | contig 37262 bp, 32 predicted proteins | sample MucameincwithD2O_FD_65484 | JGI IMG/M metagenome (GOLD analysis project Ga0073908, IMG submission 65484) | Mouse cecum microbial communities from Vienna, Austria - Mucus amended microcosms incubated with D2O | ecosystem: Host-associated > Mammals > Digestive system > Large intestine > Cecum... | reverse complement strand
GCATCTCTTTTGTTTCTTTTTGAATTCTTTGTTCTTCTAAAGATTTATTTTCATCATATCTGAATATATAATCTTTTGAAGCAATATTAAAAAAATAAGTTTTAACATCATTTGGAATTCTACTTAAAATATAATCTGACATATATTTTAAAATCTCATTTATTTCAACTGCAATATATGGCATTTTATTAATATTAATCATCTAATGATGCTCCTTCCTTATCTTTTCCCATCGTTTTTTGCATTATTGAGTCCAGTGTTTGTACTGGGGTATCTATCTTAGGAGAACTAGCTAAACTTTCTAAATCTCTTTTAGATATTTTTTTATTCGTTTTATTTATTTCATCAAACGTCATAAAGTCTAGTTTTTTAAAAACTTCTTCGCCTAATAACATTTTGGCAACTTCATAATCTTTATCTTCAGAAATTTGCATTGGGTCATGTGCATCTTTTCCAAATAAAACTTTACATCCTTTTTCTGCTGCTATTTTCCAAAATTCTCTTGAAGGAGTTTTTACTCTCTCCATAATTTCTTCTGGTGTCTTATCTTTTAAAATATAACCTTTTTTAAATATTTCTCCCATATTTATTTCTAATGGTATATTGTTCATTGAACAAATTTCACATATTCTTTCTGCAACTTCTCTTTCCTTATCTGTCATTTGATAATTTGAATTGCCCTTTCCGCTATTTCGTAAATAAATATCAGGATGAGCAACAATATCTGTAAGCCCTTTTCTAATAGAAGTTTCTACACTTTGTACATATAATTCCAAATTAGAATCTTTTAATCTATTATTATGTTGTATATCTATTTTATTTCCATTTTCATCAGTAACAAAATGTTGCCCTAATATCATATAATCTGATTTGCTTTTCAATTCTTTAAGATGCTTTTCAAACTCTTTTGAATACTCAAATTCAAATCCAGATGCAACTTCTATTACATCACTGTATTCTTGTTTTAAATATTTTATTGAAGCAAAATAATCCTCTATTTCTGCATAATCCATTCTCATCCCAAAATCTTTTTGCCCTTTTGGAAATGGCACATGATCTGTAAAAGCAATTTTTTTCATTCCAGATTTTATCGCTTCATGGACATACTCATAATCTTCAGTAAAGCTTCCTGCATGCCCACATTTCATTGTATGTGTATGTAAATTAAAATCTTGAACTGGCTTTTCTTCGTGTTCAGACAATACTTCTATAATTTCATCTTGATGATTTTCAAAATATTCTACTACTTCTTTCATATAACATTTTTTAAGAATCTTTTTATATCCTTCTAAACTATTAGATTTAAATTCTTTAGCAACACTCATTGCAACATTTCTTGCCACGATTTCCATATCATCTTTATAGTTTAAAAGTTCCTCTTCACTATATTCAAAATCTTTTCCAGTATATAAATTACTTTTTGAATCATAATTAATCATAGAAGATTCTTTTCCTCTAAATGCCATTTCATCAGATTGACTCCAAAAAGTAAGCTCTGAAATTTTAGATTCATCTGCTAATTTTTTTATTTCATTCATTATTTGTTTTTGCTTAAAATTTGCAATTCTTTTAGCAGATTCTAGTTCTTTCTCAGTTGCGTTCTTATAATCGAATCCATAAATTTCTTTTGTAATATCTAATTCTGTAATATTTACACTCAAATTTGGAAATCTTTTATGACATTCTTCAACTGCTGTTTTTATTTGACTGATATCTATATTAACATTTGTATGGAATTGCATTCCTATTGCATTTACAAGCTGACCTTCATAATCTTCATTCCTTTGTATTTCTTCTATTTTTCTAAATATTCCAGATCTTTTTTCTGAACTTTCCCAACCATCATCATTATATACAAATTCTAAATTAGTATTTTTACTTCTAAATCCTTTTGCTAAATCACAAAAATCTTTTGTTGTTAAAATTGAATGTATTCCATTATGTCTTTCTCCATATTCTACTTTTTCGCCTTCTTCTGTTTGAACAATTTGAGGCTGATCTCTATAAACAAATTCATTAAATATATCATATGATTCAACTTTAGAATTATTTATTACTTCTGAAATACTATTAAAATATGTTTCATAGTATCTTATCAAATCATCTTTTGTATTTATTACAGGACTTTCTGGATATTGTGAATGCATATAAAAAAAGGCAGAATTAATTTTTGAACTAAGATTATGGTTATCACAAAATTCTAAAGCCTTTTCTAGTTTCTTTGGTCTTACAAAGTCTGATTGTATTGCCATATATGAAGATGGAGATGCTATATCATCAAAATTTATTCTATTATATTCACCAGATATTACATGCGAATAAAACGCTTCAACTTTTTTAAAAGTTCTATCTATATCAATTTTTCCTTCATTATCATAAACTAAAAATGCTGTAATTCCTTCTTTAGTTCTATTCATAACATTGTCTGTTGCTTCCATAAAAGTATCATTTAATTCTTCTGGATTTTGATATCCATTTTCTTCAAAAGCTTTTATTAATGCATTTCTATCAAATACACTTGAAATATCTTGAAGTATTACATTTTTTAATTTATTAGTATCTTCAATTCCAAGTTTATCAGCAGTATAGTCAGTATATGCAGATGCTAAGTTTAAAGCATTTCTTTCTGCTTTTTGTGATTCTTCACACTTTTTTAAATATTCAATAATTTCTGTTTTTTTAATTTCATCACTTTTACTTTTGTCATCAAGAATTAAAAATAAATCTATATGTTGATAATTTAAAGTTATTCCACGTGTCATATTATTGGATAAACTTGTAATTAATTCACTCATACTTTCCTCCGTGATCTATTTGGGATATTATTTTTTTGGCATTTTATTTATTTACATTTCTAATTTGTCATTTCTAAAATCTCATTTTTTAAAGTGCTTATTATTTCATCTTGTGGAAGCTTTCTTATTATTTCACCTTTTTTGAATAATATTGCTTCGTTTTTTCCTCCAGCAATCCCAATATCTGCTTCTCTTGCTTCACCTGGACCATTTACAGCACACCCCATTATTGCAACTATAATATCTGCATCTAAAGTTTGTAAAAATTTTTCCATCTCTTTTGCTATTGGAATCATATCATATTGAATTCTTCCACACGTAGGACATGATACAAGTTTTGGGCTATTTTTAAACAAATTGCAATTTTTTAATATTTCTTTACATACTGGTATTTCTTCGATTGGGTCATCTGATAAAGAAACTCTTATTGTATCTCCAATTCCTTGTCTTAATAAAACACTTAAACCTATACTAGATTTTATTGTTCCACTAAATGTTGTACCAGCCTCAGTTATTCCTAAGTGAAGTGGATATTTAAATGTTTTTGAAGCTTTTTCATAGGCTTCTATACACATATCTAAATTTGATGCTTTTAATGAAATAGCTATATCATAAAAATCTAATTTCTCTAATATTTCAACATGATGTTTAGCACTTTCTACCATTGCATCACTACATGGTTTGCCATACTTTTCTAATAGCTCTTTTTCAAGAGAACCTGCATTTACTCCAATTCTTATTGGGATATTTTTTTCTTTGCAAGCCTCTACAACTGCTCTTGTTTTTTCTTCATCTCCAATATTTCCTGGATTTATACGAATTTTATCTACTCCAGAATTAATTGCTTCTAATGCTATTTTATAATCAAAATGAATATCTGCAACTATTGGAATGTGTATTTTGTTTTTTATATCTTTAATTGCTTTTGCATCTTCTATATCTAAACAAGCTACTCTAATAATTTCACAGCCTGCATTTTCTAATTTTAATATTTGATTTACTGTTGCATCTATATCTTTTGTTTTGGTATTACACATAGATTGAATAATAACTTTATTTTGTCCCCCAATTTGTATATTTCTTACAAATATTGGTCTTGTATCTGTTCTTTTATACATTTAATATGACTTTCCTTTCACTCATATTTTTCAAAAAACAGTATATCATAAAATATCTTTTCTGCAAATATGAAATTTAGGGACGCCCGAAAAATTTCACTCAAATTATAAAAAGGACAGTGCTTTATCGCACTGCCCTTCTTTTTCATAACTTAATGCACTTGCATTTTTATTTTAGTGGTTACTGGACGAATGAGAATCAAACTTGTGATCACTGTAATATGAACAGAATATCATTAAAACAGTATCTTCATCTATTTCACAATCCTCCGCAATTCTTAAATCAAAGTCCTTAAATAGTGGAAATGACCGATAAACCGCTACAATCTTTCCATTTGCATCACACATTTCTCCTTTGGTATTTAACATGTTGACTTTTACTCTTGCCACTTTTTCCTGATTGGCATTGTATATATCATATGTTTCACCAAATAGATTTACACGCCCAACCATTTCGGCTGAAAGAGTGTTATTCACATATATTGCATGTGAATCCTGTGCAATCAGATGATAATCATCTCCCGCATATGCAACTTTTTTTTCATTCGAATCATACATTGTTAATGGATCTGTTGCAATTTTGAAAATGTTCCCCTGAACCTTGGCATAACTTTCGCCAGCTTTTTCGATTTCTATTGTTGTTGACAGTTTCATGAAATGCTTGACATCAAACTTATACTCTGTATATTCGCCGATGTCTGGTCTAACAACCCAAGCAAAAACTCGCCATATCAGAAAAGCAACAACAACTAGAGCTACAATCCGAACCACATTTTTCTTTTTCATTTTAATACCTCCATTTGTTAGTATTGGTTGATATGATATTGCATCTAGTTTATTATATCACAACTTTATGTAAAGTGCAATTTATAATTATATTTTAGAAGTTTGAAAATGAAATTTTTCACCTGTCCCTAAATTTCATCTTGCGTCAGAATTATTTTTTCTTTGTTCTTTTGGGTGTTTTTTTTCTGATTTAGTTTTCTCTACTATTTTATATGCTTTATTTATATCTTCTTGATTTATCTCCACAGTATCATATATTGCTTTTAAATCTAATGTAGAATATGTATATGTATCTACTGTTTCAGCTCTTAATTCTTTTTCATTATCTCTAACAATTTCATTAAATCCTAATTTTCCATCTCTATCTCTACTTATTGCATATCTATGTCCACTTTGTGTTTCAAATTCTTGTAGTGTTTTTGTTTTGTCAAACAGTTGCATTCCACCAGCTAAACTCATTCCTGTTGCTACACTCATATCTCTTCCACTTCCTTTAGTTGGCTCAATTCCGCTTAAATGTTCAAATGTTGTCTCTAAACCATTTTCAGTTGTATCATTTCTTATTATAATATCAAAATTTTCTTCTCCTTTTTCATTTATTGTTGATACAATATAGGTTCTATCTTGTAAATGTGCATTTTCATCTAATCCACATTGCTGTGCTAAATCATATAAAAAATACATATCTGTAATTTTTGCAACTTCTGTTACTTTTCCATCATCCATTGTATTTTCAATAGTATCTTTTAATACTTTATCTACAAGTTCTAATTGTTTAATTTTTTCTAAGCTTTCTCCCTTTTTAATATCATATTTACTTACTTCTGTTTCAAGACCATCTATTGTAAATGTAGCTTTTTCCTCTGTTTCAGTACCAATTATCTCCATCTCACCATTATCTGATTTTTTATAGTATTCTTTTATTGGTTTCATAACATTTTTGCCTAATTTACTATCATATTCTTCAATTTCATATGTTGCTATATATATGTCTTGATGTAATTCAGAAGTATCTATATCAGGAATACTTTCTAACTCTGATATATTTAATCCGTTTACTTTTTCAAGTTGTAATAATAATTTGGGGTTATCATGTGCATCTGTTATTTCACCATCATATGGATTTTCAAATTCTCCAAAAGTTCCTTTTACTTCTAGGTGTGCAAAAACTCTTGCTAATTCTGCTTTTTCTCCTTCTAAACCAACAGCATAATCATCTTCAAACCTACTTGCTACATATTCAGCACAATCAACATTGGCTGGAGATTCTATTGCATATTTTGTTTTTCTATGTGAAAGGATTATTCCTGATGTATAAACTGATGATTCATGTGATACATTTATATCTTGTTTTGCCATTTCTTCCCATGCTTGTGATGTATGAAAATTATCTCTGCTACTTGCTTTTCTTTCATAATTAGGTGATTTTTTCTCTTTCTTATCATCTTTTGTTTCATTGCTAGGAGCCTTTTTTTCTTTGCTATCCTTAATTACTTTATCTAATATCTTTTGCAATTGTTCTTCAGAATATGCTTTTTCTTTAGGAGATTCAACATCATGTTCTGTTACGCTTAAAGTATGATTTTGGTTAAATTCTTCCTTGGTTTTGAAAAAATTAGTTATTATTTTTTTCCCTGCGTCCCAAGTTGGATCAAAATAATACCAATCGTCTTCTATTTCGACTTTTATAACGGAATGATTAGTGTCTGATGTTGGTTCTTCAATATTAATTTCATCTTTACAAGAAACAGTTTTCGAATTTACTCCAGATGCTTTTAATAAATAATGCATCATATTTGTATATCCTTCACAAACACTTTTTCCTCTTAAAATTGCATTATACGCAGATTGTCTTTTTAATAAAAAAGTATATGTATGTTCTGATAAATTATTATATGCCTCTTCATATTCACTATTTTTTTCTCCATATTTTGCTCCATTTAATGATTCATAATCATATTCTATATTTTTCATCATATATGCATATATAGCAGTAACTTTTTCTATATCGCTATAGTCTTCTTTAATAATTCCATTTAAGATTTCCTGAGCTTTTTTATCCATTGCAACTATCTTATTATGAGTAATATCATTTGAACCTATTTCACTCACGTTTTCTTTCCATTTACACGAAAATCCTTCATTATTGTGTTTTTCACGAATGTCTTTATCTATATTTGGATAGTTTTTTTAATAAGTGGATACATATCGAAGTCTAAATATAATGAATGTAGACTCCCATTCATTATACTTTGTAAATCAAATGGTTTTAAATTCCCATTTCTATATTCTGTTAACTCAGCTATATTTGTTTTTTCTAATCCTTTTATTTCTGTTAAATTTGGATTATTTCTCAAAGTTAAACTTGTTAAATTTTTTAAATTAGATACATCTAATTCAGATAAATTCCAATCATTGACAATCGTTAAATCATCTAAATTAGTTAATTCTCCTATAACTGAAAAATCTTCAATTTGATGCATATTTTTTTTGTAAACATTATAGCCACCATTAATTTTGGGATTAGCGGAAATTATTGATAATTCTTTTAAATTTGTACAATATTTTAATACACTAATGTCTTTAACACTTCTACCTTTTAGTGTTAAGGTTGTGATAGTTGATAGTTCTTCCAAACTAAAACCGCTTGTACCTTTATATCTAGAATCTCTTTTTCCATTTTCTTGTAATGTTCTCTCTATATGCTCTCTTAAATAAACATCACGTATTCTTATTTCTTCCATTAATTTCTCCTCAAACCTTATTTCTTCTTCAAGCTCATTTCACAATATCTACATCTATAAACTTCATTTTCTTTGTCTGTTAAAATAAATATATGGTCTAAATCTTTTTCAACTGAAGTAATACATCTTGGATTATTACATTTTGCTACATTTACTATTTTTTCAGGTAAACTTAATTTTCTTTTATCTATTATAGTATCATCTTTTACAACATTTACTGTAATATTATGATCAATAAATCCTAGTACATCTAAATCTATTGGAATATCTTTATCTATTTTTATTATATCTTTTGTTCCAGATTTTTGACTTTTAGCATTTGTTATAATTGCAACTTGACAATCTAATTCATTTAAACGAAGTTGATTATATACTTGCATACCACGACCTGCTTTTATATGATCTATTACATAACCATTTTTTATACTATCTATATTCATTATTTTACCTCCAATAATTTTAAAATTAATGCCATTCTAATGTATTTACCATAGTTTGCTTGTTTAAAATAGCAAGCTCTTGGGTCATCATCTACATCTGTTGATATTTCATTTACTCTTGGCAATGGATGTAATACACATAAATCTTCTTTTGCTCTTCTTAATTTATCTTTATTTAATATGTAATAATCTTTTAGACGAATATAATCTTCCTCATTAAAGAATCTTTCTTTTTGAACTCTTGTCATATAAAGAATATCTAATTTATCCATGTATTCTTCGATATCTTTTGTTTCACAATATTCTATATTATTTTTTTCTAATACATCTCTTTTTACATATTCTGGAAGTTTCAATTCATCTGGTGAAATTAGAACAAATTTTATATTTGAATATCTTGACATTGCTGTAATTAATGAATGTACAGTTCTACCAAATTTTAAATCTCCACAAAGGCCTATTGTTAAATTATCTAAACGACCTTTCTCACATTTGATTGTTAAAAGATCTGTTAAAGTTTGAGTTGGGTGATTATGACCACCATCTCCAGCATTAATAATTGGAACTGTTGATTTTATTGATGCTACATATGGTGCACCTTCTTTAGGATGTCTCATTGCTATAATATCACTATAACATCCTACCATTCTTATAGTATCTGACACAGTTTCACCTTTTGAAGCAGAACTTGAAGCAGCTTCTGAGAATCCCAAAACTTGTCCTCCTAGAGAAAGCATTGCAGATTCATGACTTAATCTTGTTCTTGTACTTGGTTCAAAAAATAAAGTAGCTAATATTTTACCATCGCATTTATGAGAATAGTTCTCTGGATTTGCGATAATATCTTTAGCTACTTCAATCAAATTATCAATTTCTTCAACTGACAAATCTTTAATATCAATTAAATGTTTCATTACATTACTCCTTTAATTTTATTTTTATAATTTTATCAAATAGTTATATCTTTTGTAAAGGGAATTTATATAATTATATCCCTTTTCAAAAGATTATTTTTTACTGTTCCTAAACCAATATAATTTTCTTCTACATCATATATATTATAAATTCCATCATTTAAAGGAAATGTTAACATTACTCCATTTAAAAATAATTCTTTTTTTCTATTATTTAATTTTATTTTATCTAAACTAGAAAATACATCTTCCATTGTAATTAATTTATTTTCTACATTATCTTTCATTTTCTCTAAAGTTTCAAAATCAATTGCCTCTTCTATTGAAAATCTATCTACTAAAATTCTATTTAAAGAGCTCATATAACCAATAGTTCCTAGCTTTTGGGCAATATCTTCGCATAGACTTCTTATATATGTTCCTTTCGAACAACTAACTTCAAATTCAACTTCTAATTCATTAATACTTAATAATTTTATATCATAAATTTCAATATCACGCGGTTCTACATCTACTTTTTTTCCTTCTCTTGCATACTCATAAAGTTTTTTTCCATCTATTTTAATTGCAGAATACATTGGTGGAATTTGTTTTTGTTTTCCCAAAAAGCTTTTTAAAACATTCTTTACATTTTCTTCTGAAATATTCTTTAAATCTACTTCTTGAGTTTCAACAACATTTCCTTCACTATCTCCTGTATCACTTTTCTTGCCAAGTTTTACTTTAGCAATATATGTTTTATCGTGTTCAATCAAATATTTTGAAAGTTTAGTATAATTTCCAAGAAGTACTGGCAAAACACCTGTTGCAAGTGGATCTAAAGTTCCTGTATGTCCTGCTTTTTTTATATTTAAAATCTTTTTTACTTTTGATACAACATCTTGAGAAGTAAATCCTTTTGGTTTATTTATAATTAAAATTCCTTGCATAATAATTTTCCTTTACTTTTGTGAACTTTCTCTTTGATATTTTTTAATCTTTCCTTTTGAATCAATAGAAGCACTTTTTCCATCTGGTGTCATCATTGAAATATAATCTATATCAAGTTCTTTAAACAATTCTATTTGGGCTAATATCTCCTCTTCTGAAGCCCCATACTCTTCTTGCATTTTTTCTAAAAAATTTCTATTTAATTTGAAGCTAATTCTTCTATTTCTTAACTGATCTTTTGGAATTTGAGTTAAAATAGAATTTCTTACCATAAATGTCTCATAAGATATTTTATCTTCATAATCGCTTTCATATCTAGCGCCTAAAAATATTAATTCTTGAATTTTAGCAAAATTCTCTGGTGTTAAATTTTTATTAAATCTATCCATTGAATCTAAAATTTGTTTTAATTCAATATCATATTTAGTATCTTCTGGAACACTTGCTCTTACTAAACTAGGTAACGCCTTATCTGTCAATTTTGTTAACACATCTCTTGAAACTTTATCTATTCCTTTGTCTGATTTTACAGTACATCCTGAAGCATGATAGTGTCCTCCACCGCCCATTTCTGTTGCAATAGAAAATACATCTATATTTCCTAAATCTTTCACACTTCTAAATTCGCAAAAAAAGTTATTTGGAATATTTTCTGCTACTGCAACTGCTAAACTTGTATTTTCTATATCTAACAATTTAAAAACCTTTTTTTGTATATATTTAGATCTATATTGATTTTCTATATCTTTAACAGAATCATTGTCTAGTCCAAAATAATTTAAATATGTATTACCAACTTTTATTCTTTTTATATTTAATAATGCTTTAGCAATTCCTACTTCTGGTGATAAAAATCTTTTAGCTTCTAAACATGATTTTACACTTTCAAAATTTGCACCTGCATCTAAAAGCATACTTAAAGAGTTTAATGAATTTTCACCTATATATCTAAATTTTGCTGTATCAGTCCATAGTCCAACAAGAAGTTTTGTAGCATATTCTTTATTTAATTTTCCTGTATCTTTTAACATTTCAGCTATCATTTCACATGTAGAAGTTGCTTTTTCATTTCTATATACATTTTGTGTTGGTAATTTTAATACATCCTCTGTACTATTTGCTTCTTTATCATGATGATCTATAACAAATGTATTTTCTGGTTTTGAATAGGAAAATAATCTATTTTCCACATGATCTATTGTACTTGTATCTAAAATTACAGAAATATCATTTCTATCTACTCTTCCTTTAAAACTCTGAGTTTCTCCAACAATTCCGCTATATCTATTATTTACTCTTTGAGATTTTACAATATATTTAGCATCAATTCCATTATCTTGTAGTATCTTTTCTAACGCTTTTGAAGATGCAATTGCATCACCATCAGGTGACCCATGTGCATATATATTTACTCTTCTATTTTCTTTTTTAGCCTTTTGAATAATTTTTTCTAATACATTATTTTTCATATAATATTTACTCCATTTTAGGTTAACATAAACATTATATCATATATAATAATATATGTAAACTATTACCAGTGATATGTTTCATTATTAGAAATTTTAAAAGCTCTAAATACTTGTTCTAGTAAAAATACTCTTATTAATTGATGTGGAAAAGTCATTTTAGAAAAACATATTAATTCATTCGACTTTTTCAATACTTCATCTGTTAATCCCAAAGTTCCACCTATTATAAAAGTAATGCTACTAAAACCTCTAACTGTGATATCTTCTATTTTTTTAGAAAAATCTTCTGATGTATACTGTTTTCCTTTTAAATCTAATGTTAAAACAAATGAATCTTTTTTTATAGAATTTAAAATTTTAACAGCCTCTTTATTTTTTATATCTTGAATAATACTATCATTTATTTTATCTGGAAGTTTTTCATCACTAAGTTCAATAAAATTTAATTTACAATATTTACTTAATCTCTTGGAATATTCAGAAACAGCATCTTTAAGATACTGTTCCTTTAATTTTCCTACACATATAACATTAATATTTAGCATTTTTTTATTCCCATTCACAAGTTGCTGGTGGTTTACTTGTAACATCATACATTACAAATTCTATTTTATCACCAAATCTACTTTCAATTTCTTTTACAATATTTTCTATATCTTCTTTTGAAGCTTCATTTCCTATTGATGCTGGTCTTCCAGTCATAAAATCATTTGTAACAAAAGTTCTAATTGCTACTGAATATTTTTTGGTAATTCCTATTGGTACTAATACTGCAAATGTTTGATTTGCTTTACTATTTTCTAAATTAGTAGTAACAATATTATCAACCTCACGAAGTAAATCTACAGCTTCATCACAGATATTCATATTAAAACAATTAATTTCGCCTTCTACATTATCTTTATTTAATATATAAGCAACTCTATTTATTGAATGAACACTATCTGTAATTTCTTTTGCTTTTGCTGTAATTAAATTCCAATCTAAATCTAATTTATTACCAACCATTACACATAAACTTCTATAACTTCTAGCATCTCCTTGTACACCAACAGAACGTAATGGCAAAATATAAGCATTATCACCTGTACCATTTAATATATTGTTTACTTTTTCTACATCTTCATTAGAAATAACAACCTCTTCTGATTTGTTATGTCCAATTAATCTTATTGCAAGTCCTGGTCCTGGAAAAGGTTGTCTTGAAGCAATTTCTTCTGCTAACCCTAGTTTTCTTGCCACTTTTCTAACTTCGTCTTTATGCCAATCACTATTTGTTTCAATGATTAAACCTTTTTTACGAGCTTCTCTAACAGCTGAAACATCATTATGATGTGTTTTAATTTTATGTGCAAATCCACTTATATCAGGATTTCCACTTTCAATTAAATCTGGTCTTAAAGTTCCTTGAGCTATAAAAGTATTTTCAGGATCTAACCCTAATCTTTCAATTACATTGTTTGTAACTTTTATAAATATATCTCCAATAATAGCTCTTTTATCTTCTGGTTCTATTGTATTTACAAGTGGTCCTATTTTTCTTCCATCTACTTCAATTTCTGTATTAAAGAAATAGTCTTTTGCATTTTCTCTAATTAAATTCTTTAATCCTAAATCTTTTAAATTTTCGCAAATAACATCACTTTCATTTTTTCTCATAAATCCTGAATCTACGTGAATTGCATAAATTTGATCAGGAGATAGAGCTTTTACAAGAAGTGCAGCAGTTACAGCAGAATCTACTCCACCACTAACCAAAACTATAACTTTATTATCTTTAACTTTTTCTCTTATCATGTTTATTGATGTTTGAATTCTATCATCTAATGCATAAACTTCTTTATATTCAGCAATTTTTCTTAAGAAATTTTCAAACATTATCATTCCATTTTCTGTCAAATCAACTTCTGGGTGAAATTGAAATCCATATAATTTTCTTTCATTATTTCCAATTCCAGCAATTGCTTCTCCAGATTTTGCAATAACCTCAAAACCATTTGGTACATTTTTTACAGTATCACCATGACTCATTAAAACTTTTTGAACTTCATCTAATCCTTCAAATATTGGTGATAATGTATTTATTGTAACTTCATTTTGACCATATTCTTTTACAATATTGCTATCAACAACTCCACCAAAATAATCAGACATAAGTTGCATTCCATAACAAATTCCTAAAACTGGTTTTCCAAGCTCAAATATTTTTTTATCAAATCCTAATCTTTGTTCTTCACCAATATTATTTGGTCCACCTGATAAAATAACAGCTTTATAATCTTTTAAGTTCTCTGCAGATACATTAATAGGAAATATTTCAGATTTTACGCCTAATTCTCTTACTCTCCTATCAATTACTTTTGTATATTGTCCTCCACAATCAAGAATAGCTAATTTTTCCATATACATCTCCTTTTCTAAAATTTATTTATTATTTCTTTAAATTTATCTATATCATCTAATAATTGCCCCTGTACAAGTAATTTATTTCCTCCACCTTTTACATTTATGTTTTGTTTTAATTCATCAAAAACATCTTTTAGATTTATTGTATCACTCATCAAAATAAATTTACCATTTGATACAACTCCTGAAATATTTGAAGCCTTTTCTTTTAACTTAGTACAATAATTTTTCACATCATTCATTTCCATGTTTTCTTTTTCTATAATAATATTTTTTTGCTTTTCAAAATTAGATATTTCATTTTCAATTAAAACATTTTTTAATTGTGATTTTTCCTTTTTTAATTTTTCTATTTCTTGTACTTGATGTAAAACTCCTGTATATACTTCATTTAATTTTAGTGATAATAATGTTGATATACTATTTATTTGATTATACATTTGAGTATAATCATTCAAAGCTTTTTCACCTGCAAGCATATAGATTCTAACACCTGATTTATATTTTTCTACTTTCAAAAGTTTTATAATTCCTATTTCACCAGTTTTATTTACATGTATACCACAACATGCACAAATATCATATTCTGGAATTTCTACAAGCCTAACATCTTCATTTAATTCTTTTTTACTTCTATATGTTAATTTTGAAGCCTCTTCTTTAGAAAACAATTTCACTACTACATCTATGTTTTTATATATAGCTCTATTTGCTTCTTTTTCTATTTCTCTTAAATCGTTTTCTATTATTTGTACATTAAAATCCATTGTTACAAAATCTTTTCCTATATGAAATCCAACATTTGTACTATTAAATTTTCTACAAATAATTCCAGAAACTATATGTTCTGCTGTATGACTTTGCATATTAGAAAATCTATCTTCAAAATTTATTTTGCACTTTACTTTTTTACCTTTTTCAATTTTTCTTTCTACAAAATGATGAATAATATTTTCTTTTTCTTGTACATCTATTACTTTTATATCATCTATAAAACCAGTATCTGCTGGTTGTCCTCCACCTTCAGGATAAAATGCTGTTTCATTTAATATTACTCTTATTTTTCCATTTTCTTCAATACAGTTTTCTACAACGGCTTCAAATTCATCTAAATAATTATTTTTATAATATAATGTTTCCTTTATCATCTTTTCACCTCTTAATGTTTCTATTATATCATAGAAAAAGAAAAAAGTGGAAGCTTAACCTCCACTTTTTCTTTATATTAAACTTCATTAGTTACTGTATTTGTAATTTCAGGTTCTACTGCATTTCCCTCTACAATATTAGCATCTATTTGATTTTCTGTTTTATTCTCAACTACTGAATTTGTATATTCATTATATGCATTATCAAATACTTGTTGATTATAAACTAAATTATTTGGTTTATTTTCTTCTTCTTTTTCTCCATTTATTACTAACATTACAGATATTACTGCAAGTATTAAGAAAAGTACTATAATAAGTATTAGTGCAATTAAAGTAATTCCTTTTTCATTTCTCATTTTTATTTTCCTCCATTATTTCTTTTGTTTTATTAGTATTATTTTACACATATTGACATTAAAATTCAATATTTTTATTTTTTTTTATATTTCTTTTTTGTAACACGTCATTATTTCACAAATTTTATTATATAATATAGTATATTTATTTATGGAGATGATGTTATGTTTGATAAAACTATTGAAAATAGTAAAAATGAAATTATTAGTACACTTTGTGAATTAATTAAATTCCCAAGTGTATCTAATGAATCTGGAAATTCACAATATCCTTTTGGAGAAGAATGCAATAACGTTTTAAATTACGTTTTAGAATTAGGTAACTCTATGGGATTTAAAACTAAAAATATTGATGGTTATTGTGGATATATAGAATTTGGTGAAGGCAAAGAATTAGTTGGAATTATTGGACATTTAGATGTTGTGCCAGCAAATATTGAAGATGGTTGGACTACTCCACCTTTTGTACCTTCTATTCGCAACAATAAATTATTTGGTAGAGGTTCAATAGATGATAAAGGACCCATAGTATCAGCTTTATATGCAATGAAAGCTATAAAAGATTCTATTTCTGTTTCTAAAAGAGTTAGATTAATTCTTGGATTAAATGAAGAAAAATCTTGGAAATGTATTAATTATTATAAGAAACATGAAGAACACCCTACTATTGGTTTTAGCCCAGATGCAAACTTTCCTGGAATTTATGCTGAAAAAGGAATTATGTCTGTTAAGCTCGCAAATAATTTTGAAATTAAAGATTATACTATATTAGAAATAAACTGCAAAAATAATGCTATTAATGTTGTTCCAAAATATTGTTCAATAAAATTAAAGAAAAACTATACTGCAAATTCTAATTTAAGAGAAACTGAAAATATAAAATTAACAGAATCTGACGATACATTACTTATTGAAGCATTTGGCATATCTGCACATAGTGCTCATCCAGAACTTGGAAAAAATAGTATACAAATTTTAGTAGAATACTTAATTAATAATTTTGAATTTACAGATTCTTATTTAAAAATATTATATGAAATTGGATTATTTGATATAGAAAGTCCTAGATTTATGAGTAATACAAAAATAGAAGATGAATCTGGTGTACTTACATCAAATGTCGCAATTTTAGAATATATCAATAATCAATTAATTATAAGTATTAACTTAAGAATTCCTGTTACAATTTCATTAGATGACATTTTTTCAAAATATACTGATTTTAAATTTAGTTTTCCAAATTTAAATGTAGAAAAGTTAGGAATTCAAGAACCTTTATTTGTTGAAAAAGATAACTATTTAGTTAAAACTTTGGTTGATATTTTTAATAAAAAAACCAATTCTACTTCTCTTCCAATTGCAATTGGCGGTGGAACATATGCAAGAGCATTTCCAAATTGCATCTCTTATGGTGCTACAATGCCTGGTGATAAAGATATGTGCCATCAAGTGGATGAATTTATTGAAATAGACAAACTAATTCTTTCAAGTAAAATTTATGCAGATGCAATTTATGAACTTAGTAAATAAAAGGGCTAAAAAGCCCTTTTTTATTTTACATAATACTTGCAAGAATGCCAAAAACATGCTATAATTCATTTTATAGTTTTTATGTCTCTTTGAAACTCAAAATCTTCAGAGGGAAACCTCTGAAGCAACAATTCTTTGGAGGTGTAAATTTATGAAGATGAAACACAAACGGCTTGTAAAACGTATCGTAGCAGGTATTTTTGCACTACTCATGGTTTATGGATCATCATTTGGAAATCCATTTGTATTTCCTTTCGCCATAGGATTTGTCCTTGTACAATACCTTTCATGGCGATTATCTGATGAACCTGATTCCATTACCAGCAGATCACTTGCACTCGATTATTCAGTTATTGCAATTATTGTAATTTCTGCAATTACTGTATTTTTATCAAAGCCAATCATTGCTTTCTTCATTTTTGTTTTTGGTATTGCTGGAGTAGTACTTTCATACAAACTCACAAAAGTAAAAACTAAAACGAAAAAAAATAAAGTAAAAAATTTCATCCTTTAAATTGCAACTTAGGCAGTTATGAAATACTCTCATAACTGCCTTTTTGCTTGTAAATTTGCATTTCTCTTCAAAATATGATATAATTTACTAGTATTTAATACATGTCCCTCAGAAATCTATAAACAATTTCGGAGGGAAACCTCCGAACCAAATGAAGGAGGTAAACTCTATGAAAAAAGTATTGAGCGTATTGTTGTTTGTGGTTGCAGTTGTTTTGGCGTTTAAGTTCCTTACCAGCGGATTTTTCCTTTGGATGGTCTTCGGCGCAGCTGTCCCGCAGGTGATTCGATATCTTTGTAAAGAAGGGGTCATCACCAAGCGCGGTGTATACCAGAACTCTTATCGGTACACAGCATACGTGATCATCGGTCTTACCGTGCTTCGTCTGATTTTCGCCCACACAATTGGATTCAGCCTTTTGATTGGCGGACTTATTGGAGTTGCCATCTCAAGTATGGCTCTGGACGGAATCTGTAAGAAGTAAGCTTTTTTCTGTACAGGAAGCTAATTTCTGCAAAAGAGCTGGTGTTTAGGCACCAGCTCTTTTTTCTATATTCACTATATAGCAAAAAACCTTCACTTATAAAGTGAAGGTTTTATTATTAATCTACTTTAAGCTCTTGGATGGGCTTTTCTATAAATATCTTTTAGATTTTCATTTTGAAATTGCATATATACTTGTGTTGAAGATATATCTGAATGACCAAGCATTGTTTGAATTGCTTTTAAATCTGCTCCATTTTGTAAAAGGTGTGTTGCAAATGAATGTCTTAAAACATGTGGTGTAATTTCTTTTGTGATATGAGCTTGTTCTTTATAGAACTTAACAATTTTCCAAAATCCTTGTCTTGTTAATCTTTTTCCATTTATATTAACAAATAATGCTTCAACTTTTTCATCTTTAATTAATATTGGTCTTGCTTTTTCAACATAATCTTTTAATGCTTTTAATGAAAGTGTTCCTAAAGGTATATTTCTTGATTTAAATCCAGATTTACAAACAACATAACTTTGCTCTATATTTACATCTGAGATATCTAATGAAATAATTTCAGTAACTCTCATTCCTGTTGCATAAGCAAATTCAAGCATTGCTTTATCTCTAATTCCTTTTAAATCAACTGTTTTTGGTTGCTCTAATAAAAGTTCAACTTCTTGTGAACTTAAAATACTAGGAACCTTTTTTTCAACTTTTGGAGATTGTACTCCTACTGTTGGATCTTTTTTTATTTTTTTAGTTCTTAGTAAAAATTGATAGAAAGATCTAATAGTAGCTAGATTTCTAGATATAGTTGAAGTTTTTTTGTTCATAGCTTTTAAATATTCAAAATATTTATCTATATCCTCATTATCAATCTTTAAAAAATTTAAACCATTTTTGTCTATGTATTCTTGGTATTGTGTAATATCTCTTTTGTAAGATTGTAGTGTGTTTGATGATAATTTTTTATCATTCTCAAGAAACTCTAAAAAAAGTTTTATTTGTTTTTCCATGGTTTAACCCCTCTCCAATCTTTATAGTTTTATTAATCAATAAATTTACATAAGTAGTTATATCAAATATCTCAAAAAAAGTAAAGTCTTTTTAAATAATTTCTTTTAAAAAAATTAATAGATTTGTAGATATGTATACTTCAACTATACTAGATGCAATCACAAACACTATTGATATCAACATTATTACTGTATGACGTATAACTTCTTGTTTTAAATTTATACATCTAGTATAAATTCCTCTATACAATTTTATTCCGATTTTCAGAAATTATAAAAAAAGCTGGTAAAAAAATAATATTTTGAAATAAGAGTGATGCAATGGAAAAAAGTGTTCCATTTTTTATACCTAAAACTGCAATAATTGCTGAAATTGTATAACCTATTGTAAATCCTTTATATAAAATCGCAATATAAATAAATACACCGCCCTATTATTGTACAACCTAAAAACCAAATTATTAAAATAAAAGAGACATTTTGTTTTATGCTTAAAAACAAAATATCCATTTTATTAATCGAATCTGATTCTTTAATATTTTTCACTAATTCTCCAATATATGTATTTAATTCTAATTTTTGATTTTCATTAGAATTATTTATAAGAAAAATTCCAATTGCTATACCTATACAAAATATAATTGTAATTAATATAAAGTTTTTCTTATTTTTAATTACATATTCCAATAATATACTTTTCATCTCATACACTCCATTTTTTTACTAATAAAGTATATTCGATAAATTTCTAATTATTCAACTTTTCCGTAAACTCCTCCACCGCCTTCTACAACATGCATTTTTCCGTCACGAGCTGATATTATATTTTTAGCGACTTTACTACCTACTACAGCTTCAATATCATCATTAGATAATTTATGAAGAATTGTCATCTCTGTTCCAAAGTGTTCTAATAATTTATCTATTGTTTTTCCTCCAACTCCTGGTATAAATGTAAGAGGATATTGGTAAACATATTCTGGTCTATTTTGTGGACTTTTTGTTTCCTTTTTATCTTTTATTATTTCAATTCTATCATAAACTCCCATTGTTATGTTTCTGCTATCACATGTATCACATTTTGTTACTGGAGCATCTCCTGGTATTCTTTTATCACAAACCTCACAATATGTTCTGTGATATTTTCCAAGTTTTGGATCTAATCCATAATTTGCAACAATTCTTCTACCATCTTCATTTTTTAAAGCCATTAAAAATTCTTTAAAACTTATTCCTTCAAGTTGCATTTTATTATATTCTCTTGCAATTCTTGGAAGAGAATGAGCATCTGAATTTGTCAAGAAAGTTTTAGTTTCAAGTTCACTTATTTGATCTGCTAAAAAAGTATCTGAACTTAATCCTAACTCAATTGCAGGAACTCTATCATACTTTTCTTTAAATATCTTTCTTAGTGAATCTGTACAATTCCCATAAAAACTTTTATGAGGTGTAAAGCAATGAGCTGGTATTAAAATCCCATTATATTTTTCAACTATATCAATTAATTCATAAGCAGAAATATTGGCTCTTTGTGAACTTAAAGTAATATTTTTTATATGATTATTCATTTCATTTGAAAACGCTTTTATATCAGATAGTCTTGGAAAATAACACAAATTATGTGCACTTCCTGTTTTTCCTTCATCATTTATTTCTGAAGTTTCAATTTCACTTCCTAATATAATACAAACTTTATCTTTGTATATTATACCACCATCTGGTATCTCATAAGCTTCTCCTGTTTTTAAAAAATTTTCTATATCTTCAATTACATATGGTGAAGCACAATCTATAATTCCAACTAAATTAATTCCCTTTCTTTCTACACATTCTTTTGCAATATTGGCAAAGTTTAAACTCCTTGCAGCTGTTATTTTTATTGGTTTATTACTCTCACTTCTTCCAATATGAACGTGTAAATCTGCATATATATTATACATCCTTTTTCTCTCCTTCTAACCCTTTTGGACATTTATTTACATCCTTGACGCGTCAATTATATTCTAAAAAAATGTATTTTTCAATTACAAATTTCTTACATTTTCTATATTAGCCAATTAATACTAAAAGAAAAAACCACTACTTTTAGGTAGTGGCTTCTTCTAAAACTAAAACGTATTACAATTTGTAATATACACTTTCAAAAACATGTAATAACAACAGACATTGTATGATATTTTACTTTATGCCAAAATACTTAAGCGTCTTATTTACATCCAAATCATAAATATGACTTTCCCAGTCATCATCAGCTTGTTTTTTCTGAACTGCTACTGAACAAGAACATTCTGCATCAAAATGCCGTTGCATCCAATCAAGCACATATGGATTCATTCCATTCCAAATATACTTTATCTTTGCAGGAATTCCTGTGTTTGTATACAGTCTAAGAAGAGTTCTGGCAAGAGTCTGCTTTCCAATTCCTTGTCCCTGAAATTCCTCATTTGTGAACCATGATGCAATTGTCCACATGCGTTCATTAATATTGGAGTTTACTTTGCAAGAACAAATTATTTTGTTTTCTAATAAAGCTTCACACATAACAGAACCTGTAACTGTGTTTTTCATATTGAATGTAAGATTACTTTTTTTCTCGTCCATCGTCATCTAGTCTTCTCCTATAATGAATCTATCGTTTTCAGTATCAAAATTATTATAACACTATTTACATAATATTGCAATAACAAGTGCTCCTGAGTCACTTGTCAAAAAGCCTTTAAGAATTCGATATTCCTTTCCTAGTAAATTAATTATTAGAAAACCTGGTAGCCAAATTGCACAGTAAATTACTTCATCAAAAGTTTCCTCATATTTTATATATAAAAATATAAGAAACCCACATTCCCAAAACTACCATACAATCTCTAGTCATAATGACCTCCTTTAAAAATGTCTTGAACTATATATTAGGTTACCTATATATTTATCACAATTAACATAATTTTAAAAGTAATATATAATATTTTCTACAATATAGAACAAAAAAAGAGTGCTTTCGCACTCTTTAGGCAAATCTATAAGCCGGGTTCTGTCGTGAATAGTCATTTATCTAGAGTATATATTGCTATATACTTCAAGCCACTCAAGGATTTATGAAGAATAACGAGCAGTCATAACTTCTTCTACCAAGGTGTTGCCCCAAATAGGGTTTACACAGCCAATACATCACTGTACTGCTGGTGGGCCTTTACTCCACCTTTTCACCTGAGCCTCAAAAAGGCTGTTATTTTCTGTTGCACTTTCCCTAAGGTTACCCTCGCTTGACGTTATCAAGTATCATTGCTCTGTGGGGCCCGGACTTTCCTCTCGCAATTTCTTTCGAAATTTGCCAGCGACTATTCAATTTACCTATTGATTATTTTACTCTTTTTGCTTGATTTAGTCAAGTTTAAAAGCTTATTATGATTGACATTTTTCTACAATTATGTTAACATAATTGTAACTGTTAACCATTCTAGAAAGGAATTGATTATGAGAGTAGAAACAAAACTTCCAGCAAACGAAATCAGAAAGATCTGCCCACGGTGTAACAATTCTATTGTGGTAGAAGGAGTAGATGACATCAATGTTGAAGTTGTATACTATCCATCACTTTTTTGTGATTTTTGGGATCCTCCAATAAAGGTTCCATCCTACTTCTGCAACTGCCCAGTTTGCACAGAAAAAATCAGTATTTCAAGCACTGAACTTACTGAACAAATGCAGAAGCAAATATTGGTAAAAACCAGATGGTATTACCGTTTATGGAAGATGTTTAAAAACACATTTATCTAAATTCCTAGTCAAATTGTAATTTGTTATTTAACAAAAAGCCTTATCACTAATCTGATAAGGCTTTTTGTTCATTAAATTTAGAGATATCTCTAAATTTAATTTTCTAATATTTTAATTGCACATTTGATTCCATCAACAGCTGCAGTCATTATTCCACCTGCATATCCAACACCTTCACCACATGGATACAAACCTTTTATATTGGCTTGTAAATTCTCATCTCTTAAAATTCTAACTGGTGATGAACTTCTTGATTCAATTGCTGTCATAATTGCATCTGGAGTTGCAAATCCCTTTATTTTCTTTTCAAAATCTAATATTCCCTCTTTTAATACATCTGAAATATATTTTGGAAATAATTCATGCAAATTAGCAAAAGTAACTCCTGGTTTATATGTAGGTGTTATTGTTCCTATTTGAGTTGTTTTTCTATTTTCTAAAAAATCACCAACTTTTTGAATTGGAGCAAAAAAGTTTTTACCACCCAATTCAAAAGCTTTTCTTTCCAAATCTGCTTGAAAATAAATCCCTTCTAAAGGTGAATCTCCTTTAAAATCATCTGGTGTAACATCAACAAGTAAAGCACTATTTGCATTTTCTCCATCTCTTGCAAATCTACTCATTCCATTTGTTACTATCTCACCATTATTACTTGATGATCCAATAACAACTCCTCCTGGACACATACAAAAAGTATAACAAGAACGTTCTTTTGAGTGATATGCTAATTTATACTCTGCTGGTGGAAGTTTCAATTTTATTTTATCTCCATATTGAGATTTATTTATCATTTCTTGTTTATGTTCAATTCTAACACCTATGGAAAAACTTTTCTTCTCCATATTTATTCCTTTATTATAAAGCTTTTCTATTGTATCTCTTGCACTATGTCCAATTGCTAAAACTACTGTATCTGTTTCTATTTTTTTATTTCTGTTTGTGGAAATAGATTTTATTTTATTATTATATATTTCAAAATCAATTACCTTTTCTTCAAATAAAAATGTTCCACCTTTACTTATAATATAATTTCTCATATTTGAAATTACATTAATTAAATTATCTGTTCCAATATGTGGTTTATTTATATAAATTATTTGATTTGGTGCTCCAAAATTCACAAATTCTTTTAATACCTTTCTACATAAAGGATTTTTACTATTTGTTGTTAATTTTCCATCTGAAAAAGTTCCAGCACCACCTTCTCCAAATTGAACATTAGAATTTGTATTTAATATTCCTGTTTCTAAAAATTTATCTACATCTTTTTTTCTATCTTCTACTTTTTTCCCTTGCTCTATAATTATAGGTTTTATTCCATTTTGAATTAAAATCAAACCACAAAATAGCCCAGCAGGACCTGCTCCTATAATTACAGGTCTTGTCTCGGCTTTTCTTTTTACATTTATATTTAATTTAAAATCTTCTTTGTCTACTTGTTTTACATTTTTTACATTTTTATTACCACAATATTCAATATCAATAGTATAGTTATAAAAAATCATATCTTTATTTCTTGCATCTATAGATTTTTTATAGATAACATATTTTTTTACTTCTTTAAAATCTAACTTATATTTTTGACACGCTTCAAATACAACTTCATCTTCTGTTAAGTCTTTATAAATTTTGATATTTTCTAATCTTAACATTTTATCTTTCTCCATAATCTTCATTCTGTTCTTTAAATCCTGTTCTTGAATAGTCTGGTATTAATGAAGCAATTTCATTTACTAAACTTTTTGACATTGAATCTTCTGAAATATTATCAGGTAATTGCTTTAGTGGCATATTCATGTCATCTGGCAAAGCTCCAATTGGTTTATAAAGCTTAAAATAATCATCATTTTTTCCAATAGCCGCACAGCATAATGTTTTTTGATTTTCCTCCCAAGTATCATCATCAAAAATACTTCTTTCAAGAGTTGGATCAAAATAGTAATATTCCTTTCCCAATTTGACAATATTAGCAAGATGAGATCTTCCAGATTTAGTTGATTTCAATAGTACTACTTCTGATTCAGCAATACTATGCATTAATAAATGTTTAAACACTATTGTATTAGTTGTAGGCGTTCCTGGATTATGTGTTAATCCTACATACAAATCATGTAAATATCTATCATTCTTATCATCTGTATTGATATCTGGAATTGTTTTTGCAAAACTAGAATCTGCTTTTTGGAATATATATTTGTATAGTTTTAGAGTACTTGCTAATTGATTAAGTACTCTAAATGATTTTTTTATTCCTAATAAACTTAATATTTGCTTTGTCTTTTCATCAATAACTTTTTGTTTTTCAATATTAGTTAATTCTCTGTTCACGACAAATTTCCTTTTAAACCTATTTTACTTCTGTTTTCCATAATTCATGTTTATTGCAATAAGCATATATTGTAGCCCCTGGTGTATATTTGAAATGTGTTTTTGCTTCCATTCCTGGTTTTAAATATGTAACACACTCTCTTCCTTCACTAACTATGCTAATCCATTCAATATAATGTTCTTCTTCCATTACATGATTTACTGTTACATATATTCTATCTTCCTTTACTTCATATGTTGGTACATGTTTTTCAACAGCTGCATCAACTGAATTTGATGTTACAACTTTCATTGGTTCATTGCAACATACAATCCCACAATTTGAACAATTGCAATCTTTAACAACTCTTACTATTGCTCCACAACTATTACATTTTTTTATAATTAATTCATTATTCATAATAAAATCTTCCTTTCAAATTTCTTCTAAAATATTTTATCATATACATATTTTTTAATCAATCTTAAATTTTAGAAATTAAACTTTCTAAAATTTCTGCTGCTTGTTTTGAAGCAGTCTTTAAATAAGTATGAAAATCTATTTTATTATTTCCATTTGGGGTATCTGAAATTCCCCTTATTACTAAAAATGGAATTTTATCTAAAAAACATACTTGTCCTATTGCTGCACCTTCCATTTCTAAACATTCCATACCAAATTCTTTTCTTACTTCTTTAGCTTTTTCAGAATCTGCAAAAAATATATCTGCTGAACCTATTCGTCCAATTTTAATTTTAAATTCTCTATTTTTCATTTCATCAATAGTTTGTTCGCATAATTTTATAAGTCTTTCATCTGAATAAAAGTATTTTCCTAGATCACAAATTTCACCTTTTTCATAATCTCCAATTTGTGTTATATCAAAATCATATTGAACAAGTTCTTTTCCAATAACTATATCTTGTACATTAAGCTCTGGAGTTATACTTCCAGCAGATCCTACATTTATTATATAATCTATTGAAAAGTTATCTATTAATATTTGAGTTGTTCTTGCTGCATTAACTTTTCCAACCCCACACTCTACTAAAACACATTCTCTATTATGTATGTTTCCACTATAAAAAGTTAGATTAAAAAATTTCTCTTCTGAAATTTCTTCCATAATATTTTTTATAGCGAGCATTTCCTCATTTTCTGCTGCAATTATTCCAATTTTCATATATTATCCTCCACTTAAATTTTTATAAGTATGATTCCTAAAATAATTAACAATGCTGCAATTATTTTTTTTATTAAATTATCTTTTTCTTTTAAAGCAATATATCCTACTATAACATTTATTATTACTAAAAGAGAACATAGTGGTGCAACTACACTAACACTACCTAACTGGTATGCCCTAAGTTGTGCAACTATACAAAATGACCATGATACTGATGTAATTAATATTGGCAATCTATTTTCTTTTGTAAATTCGTTTTTTAAATCTGACAATTTTATTCTTTCTAATATTATTATCAAAATTGCTGGAACTCCCAAAGTTAACATTACATAAAATGGAAGATTAAAACATTCTGAGTAATTAACATCTAAAAATAATGCTATTGTGTAACAAATATTTGAAATAATTCCAAGTCCAACATATTTATTGAATTTACCTTCACCCTTTTTATAAAAAATTATTATATTACTAAAAATTATCAAAATTGCCCCTATAAATTTAGTTATAACAAATGGTTCTTTAAAAAATAAAAAACCTGAAAATGTCATAAATACAGTAGATAGTTGCTTCATGATACTAAATGTAGATGCTTCTACTCCTTTTCTTACATTAGTATTTAATCTATCTGATATTGCATAAAAAATAATTGATAAACCTAAAAATAAATATACTTTTATATCCGTAGGAAATTTTATTTCAAAAAAAGGAACTAACACCAATACTAAAATAGATGCTAAAAATTCTAAAAGTACTGTTAGTGCCCCTGGCTTTATCATATTTTTTGTAGCTACTTTATATGTTTGATCAAATATTGTAGCTATTATTAAATATAAAATTACAAATATTATCCAACTATTCAACATATTACCTCCTAGCATTTTTCCTGAATAATTTTATCATATTATTAAAACTTTTACAAATGAAATTTAGTGATGAAAGTAAATTTCATTTATATTGCAAAAAGAGCTGTTTTTACACAGCTCCTTTTTGTATTGTTTTAGGGTTCGTATATTCTCATACTACCATCAGCATTGTATAAAATCGCAGGTCCTCCGCATTTATATCCATCCATAAACGTCCACATAATCATTGACTCAGGATCATACAGGATGTATTGAGTGATATCAGAGTCTTCAATAGTTGTTTTTGAAAGTACAATAAATGTACCAAAATCCTTCTCTTCCTCTTCGATATCTTTAGACTCACGATCTGTTTCAGTGCCACAGGCACTCATAAAAATGCTTGCCATAAGCAAAATTGCAATAATGATTACAAAATTTCTCCGTTTTTTCATAGTGATAACCTCCATTTAATGACAATTAATAGTTTCATTTTGTTACTTAGTGTTCATACAATATTGGTGTTCCATCTACATCATATATGATAGATAGTCCTCCTGAATCATTCCCTTCTATAAAGGTCCACATGATTTTGGTTTGCGGATCATACATAATGTACTGTTCTAAATATCCTTCTCCTGGTAAGAATTCACGGGATAAAACAACAAAACAACCATATTTTTCTTCTTCCTCTACAATGTCTTTCGACTCTCTGTCAACTTCTGAACATGAACATCCCATAGTGAACACGGTGAACAAAAATATCATGCAAAAAGCCAACAGAATCATAACTACATGCCTTGTCCGTTTTTTCATACAGATTACCTCCATTTGTTTTAATTGTAACGATTGCATAATTTTAAAACTTCGTGGTACATTATATCACAACTTCACATAATATTCAATATTATAATATTATTTTTTCCTTTTCTTTAATAAATTCACAAATTAATTCTGCTGTTTTTTCAACTCCAAATGTATCTGAATTTATACATATATCATAATTTGAATGATTATTCCAATCACTTCCTGTATAATATTTATAATGATTTCCTCTTAATTTATCAATTTGTTTTATTTCTTTTTTAGCCTTTTCTTTATCCATTCCATAAAACTCTATTGCTCTTTTAATTTTATTCTCCATATCACTATAAATAAAAATTTTAACAATATTTTTCTCATCTTTTAAAATAAAATCTGCACATCTTCCTATTATTACACATGATTCTTTGCTTGCTACTTCTTTAATTAATTCAGATTCTTTTAAAAATAAATCATCTCTATTATCTAATCCAAAATAATATCCATTATTCAAATTTGACAAACTATTTCTTTTTTGTTCATTAGATTCTATGTATTCTTCACTTAATCCTGTTTCTTCTGCAAGTTTTTTTATAAAATCTTTATCATAGAATTTTATTCCTAGTATATCAGCAATTAATCTTCCAACATATCTACCACCTGAACCATATTCTCTAGATATTGTTATTACTATATTTTTACTTAATTTATTATCTGTGCTTGTATCATCAATTAAAGCTTGACTATTAACACTTGTTTTCTTTATGTTTTTAATTTCAAAAAATAGCAAAGTACATGCAAGAACAAATGCTAAACCATCTGCAACTGGTCCTGCAAATAAAAGTCCTCTTAACCCAAACATCGCACCTAATATAAAAAATGCAGGTATTAATAAAATTATTTGTCTAGATAATGATAAAACTGCACTTTTTATACTTTTTCCAATTGCTTGGAAGAAAATTCCTGATGGTATTTGAACACCATTGCAAATGCAAAGTAAAAGATAAGTTCTAAAAGCTAAGCATGCAAATTCCATATAATTTTCATCTCCACTACCAAATATAGAAATTAATTTATCTGGTATAGTTTGGAATAATAAAAATGCAAATGTACTTACTGTAACTCCTACACCTAAAACTGATTTTAGTGTTTTCTTAACTCTATCATGTTTTCCAGCCCCATAATTATATCCAAGAATTGGCTGAGCTCCTGCTGCAATTCCTATTATAATACTATTTAAAATTTGACTTATTTTCATAACAATTCCAAATACTGTAATTGGAATCTCAGAACCGAATTTTGAAAGTGCACCATATTTACTAAATAAATTATTTTGTACTGTCATAACACATACAAAAGTCATTTGTGTTATAAAACTACTAATTCCTAAAGAAGCTACTTTTAAACTCCTTTTTAGTTCAAATTTGAAATTACTTTTATTAATTTCTATTGATTTGAATTTTCTTATATATAAAGTATTCATTCCAAAAGTAACGATTTGACTTACTACTGTTGCAACAGCAGCTCCCCAAACACCTTTATGTAAAACAAATATAAAAATTGGGTCTAATATAATGTTTAATATAGCACCTGATACCATAGATGTCATTGCATATTTGGGAGAACCATCAGCTCTAATTATTGAATTTAAACTAGAACCTATCATCATAAAAGGTAATCCTAAAGTAATAACTTTACCATAATTTAATGCATATGGTCTTAATGCATCTGTACATCCAAATAAATTTAAAAGTTGTGGTAAAAATATAAAACTTCCTATACACAACATTAGTGATAAAACTATAGAAACTATAATTCCATTTGCTACACCTTTACCTGCTTCATCTTTCTTCTTTTCTCCAAGTTTTAGACTCAAATATGCAGAAGCACCATCTCCTAACATAAATGAAATCGCCATTCCTATTACACTTAATGGAAAGACAACATTTGTTGCTCCATTTCCTAAGTATCCTACGCCTCTACCTATAAATATTTGATCTACAATATTATATAATGAGTTCACTAGTAGAGAAATTACGCAAGGAACTGAAAATTTCAACATCAATTTACTAATTTTCTCATAGCCTAAAATATTTTCTTCTTTTTCCATTTTCATCTTCCTTTCTTATATATTTTTAATACAATTTTTGTATTAATTATTTGTACACATCTTTTCTATTATAACATTTTTGAATATTCAATTCAAGAGTAATTTTTTTCGGAAATCCCTAGCTTTCACTTTCCTTTTTTAAAAAAATATGATAAAATTCAAAAAAAATATTTAGGAGAAATTTATGAAAAATTATTTAAGTACATTAAGTGATGAAATTAGAGAATACTTTAAAATCTTATCACCTGAATTTCCAGAGTGGTTATTAGAATATATAGATACTCCTGAAATGCAACGTATTTCAGGAATTAGTATGAATTGCGGAACAGATTATACAAAAATATTTAATATAAAACAATGGTATTCAAATTTAGACCATAGTGTTGGTGTTGCTTTAATTATTTGGCATTTTACAGGTGATAAAAAGCAAACTTTATCAGGGTTATTTCATGATATTGCCACTCCTACTTTTAAACATTGTATAGATTTTATGAATGGTGATGCCGAAAAACAAGAGTCTACTGAAGAACGAACTGAAATTATAATAAAAAATTCAGAAAAAATAATGAAATTATTAAAAAGAGATAATATTAAATTAGAAGAAGTTTCAGATTACCATATATACCCAATTGCTGATAATGATACTCCTAATCTTAGTGCAGATAGATTTGAATATACTTTTTCTAGTGGATTAATATTTTGTAGAGTATGGACTCTAGATAATATTAGAGAATGCTATAATAATGTAAAAGTTTTGAAAAATGAAAATGACATTTTAGAACTTGGTTTTTCTGATAAAACTATTTGTGAAAAATATATACATATTATTTCTAAATTATGGCCTGCTTGGCTTAATGCAGAGGATAGAACTACTATGCAATTCTTAGCAGATATAGTAAAATCTATGCATGTAATTGGAAAAATTTCAATGGATGATTTATATACATACTCTGAAAAAGAAATTATTGATAAAATTTTAAATTGTGGTGATACATATATTGAAAATGCATTTAAAAAGTTTCAACATTCAACTTCTGTTTTAAGATTTGATAAACCTGTTACAGATAAATATTGTATAAGTGTAAAAGGTAAAAGAAGATATATTATTCCACTAACTGAAACTGAAAATGGTATTTTTAGAATTAACGAAATATCAAGTCAGGCAAAAAATGACATAAATAATTATTTAAATTTTAAACAAACCCAATATACTGGTTTAGACTTTGAGTTTAAACCATATGAATTTAAGTAAAATAAAAAAACACATATCAATTTGATATGTGTTTTTTTCTATTTTTTATCTGCCATTCTCTTTTTTCTTCTTTGTCTTGCAGATTCTGTAAATGATATTTTTTGTTTTGGTTGTAATAACATTAATGATATTACTATCATAGCAAGTCCTGTTATTGTAAATATCTTTGTTCCTGTACCACCTGTTTCTGTTAGTGTTATTCCTTTTCTATTTCCTATTTTTCCTAAATCTATTGTTATTTTTCCATCTGTTTGAAATTGAGTTATTTCTTCTAATAGTGATGTTGGATTTGTTAAGGTTATAGTGTTTTTTCTTATGTTTATTACTATTGGTCGTTTTATTGTATTATATCCTTCAGGTGTTTTTATTTCTGTTAATATATATCTTCCAAATTCTAATTTTTCAAAAGAAAACTTACCATCTGATTCTGTTACTTTTGATATTATTGGTTCAAATGTTTTATCTACTGTCATATCTGTATCATCTTCTGATTTTAACAATTTCTCAAGTTTAAATTGTGCTCCTGCAAGTAATTTAGTTTCATCTTCTGTATCTACTTTTGTAAACTCTATATTTTTGTAAATTGCATTTGTAATTGTTGTTGTATTGTCTCTTACTGTTTTACTTAATACAAAATAATTTTTGCTTATTTCTTCTGTTTGAATTTCATCTATTGTATAAATTATTTCATCATCTGCTGTTGCAGCCGTTTCTGGTGAAGTCATTATGCATCTTGGTAAATTAGCCCATTCATATTGCCAGTTATTATCTGGATTTAAGTTTACTTCAAATTGTGTGTCTGGCAATACAGATTTTACATAATCACTGCAATCTGTACCATCTGGCAATTTTGCAGTTAATTTAACTGTAATTTGTTCTGGTCTTGTTCCTGAACTATTATTATCATCATCCCATAATTTTTCTACCTTAGCAAATGTATGATTGTATACATTTGTAAATTTAGCTTTTACTTCAGTTTTAGCAATTATTGTTCCAGTTTCACCCACTGAAGATATTGCAAAATGTTCAAGAGGAATCGAGTTATCACCTTCATTATGTGGTTCTGTTCTAAGTTCTTTTATAGTATACGTTGTATCTTTTGGTATACCTAAAATAGTTATACTTTCTCCTGGTAAAAGGAAAAATTCTCCATCGTCTGAAGATCCGCCTGCAAGTCCTTTTGAACCTACAAGTCCTTTTCTACCAGAATTTGTTATATAATCATATCTTTTTGGAAGTATTACTCCATCTTCAGAAATCAATGTAATTTCGAAATAATATCTTTGGTTTAAATCTAAATTTGCAACTTTTTTTTCAACTGTTAAATTACCTCTATCTTTATCAGGCGTTGTTTCTGCTATTGGATGAGGCAAGTTAAAATGCATCCAACAAGTTGAACCAGATGCTCCACGTTCTGTATAATATATTGCAAGTGTATGTTTTGTTTTATCTCCTTTTGGAATATAATCCCAAAGATTTGTGTACTCCCCAACGGCCGTATGTACTCCTCCTAAATCGCATATAAGTTTACCATCTAAGTATACCCATAAATCATCGTCACCAAAGAAATAATATTCAAGTGGTCCTTCGTAATCTTCTACCATGTAAAAATCTAATGAAAATTGCATGCCAAAATATCCATTATGATCTTCTTTATCATCGCTGGTAGGAAAAGCAGAACCGGCATCCCATTTACGGTTTTCACTAATAGGGCTATATGCATACCCAAACTTTAAATCATGTCCATCTCCACCAAAAGATGTCACATGATCCATTGGCCAAAAATTATTTGTCCATATATGTTTGTGTATAACCTCTGCACCTTTGTCTAAACCTATTGGGTGTTCCAAAACTGACAAATTACTTAATATTTCTTCACTTTGTGCACCTGCTTCTTTTTCTTCATCAGTAGGATTTTTAAGTACTGAATCCAAAACATATGTATCACCATTACGTGCAAATTTTAAAGACATATTGTCATATACAGTTTTACCTTGTGCCTCACCATTATTAAATAAAAAAGGTGCATTTATACCTGGTGAATAATTTATTAATCTTCTAGTTTCTATTAGGTTATTATTTTCATCTCTTATCTCTTCTATTCTTAAATCTTGTGTTAATCCAAAAGTTGCAATCATATAAGAATGATTCCCATTATAAGTATTCACATTAGCCATATTTAAAGAGTTTTTATAAGTTATATCAAATAATCGTTGTTCCCAAATTAACATTCCTAAATTTGTTCCTGTATTATTATTACCAAAAGCCAATTTAGTTCCAGTTGGAGTATAATTGCCAGTATTAGCAAGATAATTTTCATGCGAATTTATACCAGATTCTTTTGTATGTGTATACCAAACTCTATTATTTGTTTGTGTTGATGTTTCTCTTTTATTAATTTGCTTATCAGCATCATCATCTGTCTCATAAATATATCCATCAGTAATATCATAATCAAAAAATAAAGTTTCGTTTTCATATGAACTATTTTCAGCATCACATACATATCTAACAACAGCTCCATTTTTTAGATGTATTGCATTAGAATTTGTATCAGAGTCATAATCTGTAAAATACATTCCTTTTTCATTTATTTCATTTATACTATATACAATCCAATCATTTTTATCTATACTCTCTGCTGATTTTCCATCTTTTAGAATCCATAATTCAGCTAATTTATAATATCCAGCATCTCTTCCATCAAATCTATTTAATTTTTCAATGTTTGTATGCCCATCTATTTCATATTTTTTGCCAGTATAAATTTTTGTTAATTCATTTACATAACTGATTTTTCCTGTCATTTGTCCTTGGTTAGACCCTGTATTTTTAATACTTTGAATTTTTGCATTAACAGGTGAATTTCCTCTTCCTGTACCATTTTTGGGTAAACAAACTTGTCCACCATTCATTTCAGCAGAAGTATCTATAATTGCCAATACATTATCAGGTAACAAATTACTACCAGTATATGCAACATTACCTTTATTTTCAATTGGATTTCCTCTTTCAACTCTTTCAATCCAAGCATAATATTGTGCATTAACTTCTGTTGATAACGCCATATCACTTATTCCACATATATTATACAAATTAATTAGTTTTTCTGCATTTGTAACATATGCACTTAAATCTTTTCCTTCTTTTTTTAATTCTGCATAATATGAATAAACATATTTTACTTGCTCTTTTATTTTTAAATAATATTCTGAATAACCATTATCGTCTCTTGCTTCTTCAAAACTATTTAATTTTTCTAATATTGTGTCAAAATCTGGTAATTCATCTATCATTTGTATAACTGCAAAAATATTTTCTCTATCTTCTTCTGTATATTGTTCTAAATAACAAATTTTTAAATGTTCATGTATCTTCTTGCATACTAATTTTTCTTTTATAAGAGTATCTTTCTCATCATCATCTTCTTCTTTTATTTTATCTGTATCTACTGTATTTGTATTTACAGTATTACTTATTGTATTTCCTATTGTGTTTGAAATTGTATTTGTATTAGCTGTATTAGTAGTATTTGTTGTGTTACTTACTGTATTAGTATTTGTAGTATTAGTAACTGTATTTGTTTCATCTTTATCAACTACTGTATTTGTAGTTGGTTCAGATAGTATTGTATTTGTGTTATCATTTTCTATTTTATTTTCTTGATTAGAATTATCAATAGAATCTTCTACTTGTTCTTTATCTATACTGTTTTTATTTTCTTCATTATTTGTATCTGTTTCTGTGATAGTTGTAGATGTGCTATAATCTTCTGATGTCCCACCAATTATCTCTTTTACTGTTTTTTCAATCAAAAAGAAGCACTCTATTGATAATATTATCACAAAGATTGCTGAAATTATAACTATTAACTTCCACAAGTATATACCTGCATTATTCTTTTGATTATTCTCTTTCACTAATTCTGCCTCTAAAAATTCTTGTTCTCACATCATAGTGAGTATATTTTAACGTGAGTATATTTTATCGCGTTTTTTGCTTAATGTCAAAATTAGGAATTTTTATCACTTTTATGTAAAAAACTCTGCATCCTTTGATAAACAATGGATACAGAGTCTCAGCATTCTATGTTACAAACATTCAAAACCTTAAACATCAGTTACTAGTTATATTTTATGTTTTTGTGTTAATTTTATATTAAATTTTTATTACATTTCGTAATGTTAAATCATATCATTATATTCATCCTGTAATATAATTTCTTTTAATTTATTCATATCAAGATCTAAAACTGTTGCAAATGCTATAAGTTCAAAATCTTTAACACTCATTCTAAAATTTTCTATTCTATAAATTTCATTTCTGTCAAATTCTATACCTAATAATTCAAGTTTTCTACATAAAGCGGTTTTAGAATATCCTTTTTTCTTTCTCTCTTGACATAGAATCTTTCCAATTGCATTTGGCTTATTGTTATACTTTTTCATTTATCTCACCTTCTAAAAAAAATTTTGTGAATTTAGTATATACAAATTTTACTCAAACTATGCTATGCAATTATACTCACTTTTTACATTTTTTGACTTTTTTCGCCACTTTATTTCTTCTTTTATAAAAAATATTCCTCGACTAAACAAAAAAACGATACAAAAATGTATCGTCTTTTTATAAGGATTCTATTATAATTTAAAATCGAATTTCTTTGGCATTGTTTTTTGATCAGCTGCTTCTATCATTATATTAGTTTTGCTTTTCTCTTTTTCTATTCTGTTAGAAATCGTAAGTATATTATCATCAATATTATTTATTATTCTTGCATATTTAACAAGATTCTTTGAATCCCCTTTATTTATTTTAGGGTTCTTATACTTTAATTTATGTTCAATACTAGCCCAAAAATCCATTCCCAATGTTCTTATTTGAATTTCAACTTTTACATACATTGTTCCAGTAGAAAACGTTACTGGGACTTCTGTTATAACATGGTAACTCATATATCCACTCTTTTTTGGATTCTTCATAAAATCTTTTTTATTTAATATTCTAATATCTTGAAAATCTTCTATAATTTCAACTAATTTATAAACATCTTTTTTGAAATTACAAACTATTCTTATTCCAGCTATATCATTAATTCTTTCAAACATGTTTTTATATGTTAAATCGTAACTTTTTCTTTTTAATTTTTCAATTATATGTTCTGGTGTTTTTATTCTTGTTGTAATATACTCAATTGGTTCATAATTGTGAAACAACCTTAATTCATCTTGTAGGATATCTATTTTGGTTTTTATCTCCTTTAATGCTGAATTATATAAAAACATTATTTTATCAAATGTAATATCCTTTATATCTATTTTCTCTTTATTAACTAAATTATTTTCAATATTTATTAAATAATTATTTTCTTCGTCTTGTATCATTCAATCATCCTTTCTTTTGTTAGATTCTTAAATTATTTTATATATAAATTATTAAATATATATTAAATAATTGTGAACTTTTTGTGAATGAAACCAAAGTACTCCTATTTATTTAATATGCTATTAACTATAAACTTAACAACTTCATCATCTTTTGTACTATCACATCTAAGATTACTATGTTTTTCTTCTTCTGTTAACTCAACTAGATATTTGTTAAATTCTGGAATTATAGCAATTGAATCTAATGGATAACCTGGATTTCTTTTTTCTGATGGAGTATCTACAAAATAAAATTGACTTTTGCTCCAAGTATATTCTTTTGCCCCATTTTCATCGTACACAACCATTCCATAAACCCATTTTGCTTTTAGCTTTCCATTATTTTCTTTTACTAAGTTGCTATAATATTCAATCATCTCTTCATCATTTAGTTCTTTACCATTTACTCTTCTAACATGAGTTCCTGGTTGTTTATCTTCAGCTAAGCTTTCAATATATAAACTATTATCCATTCCAATTGACGGAATACCAGTTGCATCATAATAAGATTTAGCCTTTATATATGCATTTTCTATTGCATTTTTACCATTTTCATTTATGTCTAACTTTGTATCTAAATCTTTTATTGTTATTAATTCTATGTTGTTTTTTCTTAAACCTTCTGAATATTTTTTGACTTTTGCTTGATTTGTTGTTGCAAATAGTGCTTTCATTTTTTATACTCCTTAATTTTTTACCTTTCTACAAATGGATTCTATCATATTTTTCACTTATATTCAATTATATATTTCCAATTGTTGAGAAAACAGTTTATCTTTGCTAGTAAATAAATTTAAGTTTTCGCTTTTACTTAGTATTTTTCTGACATTCCATAATCCTAAACCATGATCTTTTTTATTTTGCTTAGTGCTATATCCTTTTTCAAATATTTTGTCAATATTTATATCTATCTTCT
>Ga0073908_1001234_pt1 | contig 37323 bp, 23 predicted proteins | sample MucameincwithD2O_FD_65484 | JGI IMG/M metagenome (GOLD analysis project Ga0073908, IMG submission 65484) | Mouse cecum microbial communities from Vienna, Austria - Mucus amended microcosms incubated with D2O | ecosystem: Host-associated > Mammals > Digestive system > Large intestine > Cecum... | reverse complement strand
CGGGGCTGATGATTGAATTTTGCCGGAACTCCTGTTATAATAAAGAAAACGACATGCTGTTGGTGAAAGGAGCTTCCGCCATGGCCTTCCGCAAACCCTGGGTCTCTCCCCTCTTTCCCGTCTCCCGGCGGGACTTCTTTGTCACGGCCGTCATTCTCCTCTGCGCGGTGCTGCTGTGCTTCTTCCTCCGGCTGGCGGGCAGCATCGACGGCTTCGCCGCCCCGGTCTTCGTGCTGGCGGTGCTGCTGATTTCCCGGCTTACCAGCGGCTACCTCTATGGGTTCCTCTCCGTGATCCTGGGGGTGGTCTTCGTCAACTTTATCTTCACGTATCCCTACTGGGCCTTCGACTTCCACAATCCCGGCTATCCGCTGACCTTCTTCACGCTGCTGATGATCTCCCTCATCACCAGCACCCTCACCGCCCAGGCCAAGCGGCAGGCCAGCCTCCTGGCGGAGAACGAGCGGGAGAAGATGCGCTCCGGCCTTCTGCGCTCCGTCTCCCACGACATCCGGACGCCGCTGACGTCCATCGTGGGGTCCACTTCCGCCGTGCTGGAGAACCCGGGCCTCTCGCCCCAGGAGCAGCGGAAGCTGCTGGAAAACGCCCGGGAGGAGGCCCAGTGGCTGATCCGGGTGGTGGAAAACCTCCTCTCCATCACCCGCATGGGGGACGATCAGGCCCCCATCGCCAAGGAGCCGGAGCCCGCCGAGGAGGTGCTGGGCGAGGCGGCCCGAAAGTTCCGCCGGCGCTTTCCCAAGGTAAACGTCGCCGTCTCCGTGCCGGAGGAGCTGGTGATGGTACCCATGGACCCCATTCTCATAGAACAGGTGCTGGCCAACCTCCTGGAGAACGCCGCCGTTCACGGAGGGGCCGCCAACATCGCCCTCTCCCTGGAGAAGGAGGGCGCTTGCACCCGGTTCGCTGTCCGGAACGACGGCCGGGGCATCCCCAAAAACGAGCTGGACAGCCTTTTTGACGGCCGCCTCAAACCCCAGCGCCCCCCGGACGGCGACGGGAAGCGGAACATGGGCCTGGGGCTCTCCGTCTGCCGGGCCATCGTTCTGGCCCACGGGGGAACCATCGGGGCCCGGAACCTGCCCCAGGGGGCGGAGGTCTTCTTCTCTCTGCCCCTGACCGCCAAGGAGGTGCCGTCATGAACATCCGGGAAAAGATACTGGTCATTGAGGATGAGAAGAGCATCGCCCAGTTCATCGCCGCCGTGCTGGACGGGCAGGGCTATGAGACCGTGCAGGCCCGCACCGGGCGGGAGGGGCTCTCCATGCTCTCCTCCCACTGCCCGGACCTGGTGATTCTGGACCTGGGGCTGCCGGATATGGACGGGCTGGACATTCTCCGCCAGCTGCGCAGCTGGTCCAGCCTGCCGGTGGTGGTGGTCTCCGCCCGGTCCCACGAGCGGGACAAGGTCACCGCCCTGGACCAGGGGGCCGACGATTATCTCACCAAGCCCTTCGGCACCGCCGAGCTGCTGGCCCGGGTCCGCACCGCCATCCGCCACACCCGCACCGCCAGCGGCAACGGCGAGATCGCCCAAAAGGGCACCTACACCGTGGGAGAGCTGGTCATCGACTACAACAAGCACCAGGTTCTGGTCCGGGGGAAAAACGTGAAGCTCACCCTCAGCGAGTTCCGCATCGTGGCCCTGCTGGGCAAGCACGCCGGGAAGGTGCTGACCTACGACTTTATCATCCGGGAGCTCTGGGGCCCCCGGGCCGGAGGGGGCAACCAGATTCTGCGGGTCAACATGGCCAACATCCGCCGCAAGATCGAGCGGAACCCCGCCGAGCCGGAATACCTCTTCACTGAGGTGGGCGTGGGCTACCGTCTGGCCGAGGGGGAATAGACCGCCTCTCCGAGGAAAAAAATTTACAGCATTTCCCAAACTCCCGCAAACCCTTGCGCCCACGGCGTTGGGAGATTTTCCCGCCGCACCCGCCGGAAAAATTTTGGGGGATTGTCGCAAAAAACACTTGCGTCCCCCATATCTTGTGTGATATACTCGCCCCGCTGCCGAAGTATTGTGGTCAAAACAGATATACATTCGATATAGGGGGATACCGCATGAAAGTTATTAAGAGGAACGGCGCCGAGGTCTCATTCGACATCACCAAGATTATGGCGGCCATCACCAAGGCCAACGAAAGCATCGAAGAGGCGAAGCGCATGACCTCCACCCAGGTCCGGCGGATCGCCGAGTCTGTGGAGCTAGCCTGCCAGGAAATGGGCCGTTCCCCTTCCGTGGAGGAGATTCAGGATCTGGTGGAGTATCAGATCATGGCCCACGGCGCCTTTGAGGTGGCGAAGAATTACGTCACATACCGCTATACCCGTTCCCTGGTCCGCCGGAGCAATACCACGGACGAGCGCATCCTCAGCCTCATCGAATGCTGCAACGAGGAGGCCAAGCAGGAGAACTCCAACAAGAACCCCGTGGTGAACTCCACCCAGCGGGACTATATGGCCGGCGAGGTCTCCCGGGACCTCAGCGAGCGGCTGCTGCTGCCCAAGGAGATCGTGGAGGCCCATCAGGAGGGCATCATCCACTTCCACGACTCCGATTATTTCGCCCAGCACATGCACAACTGCGACCTGGTGAACCTGGAGGACATGCTGCAAAACGGCACCGTCATCACCGGCACCATGATCGAGCGGCCCCACAGCTTCGCCACCGCCTGCAACATCGCCACCCAGATTGTGGCGCAGGTGGCCTCCAACCAGTATGGCGGCCAGTCCATCTCCCTGGCCCATCTGGCCCCCTTTGTGGACGTCAGCCGGAAGAAGCTCCGGGTGATTGTGGAGCAGGAGCTGAAGGACGTGGGTATTGTCCTGGATGAGGAGCACCTCTCCGCCCTGGTGGAATCCCGCCTGCGGGAGGAGGTCCGGGGCGGCGTGCAGACCATTCAGTATCAGGTGCTGACGCTTCTGACCACCAATGGACAAGCCCCCTTTGTGACGGTGTTCATGTACTTGGGCGAGGCCAGAAACGAGCAGGAGCGGAAGGACCTGGCCCTTATCATCGAGGAGACCCTGGCCCAGCGCTACGAGGGCGTGAAAAACGAGGACGGCGTGTGGATCACCCCCGCCTTCCCCAAGCTCATCTACGTGCTGGAGGAGGACAACATCCGGGAGGACGCCCCCTATTGGTATCTCACAAAGCTGGCGGCCAAGTGCACCGCCAAGCGGATGGTTCCGGACTACATCTCCGAGAAAAAGATGCTGGAGCTGAAGGTGGACAAGAACGGCGAGGGCCACTGCTACACCTGCATGGGCTGCCGCAGCTTTCTGACGCCTTACGTGGACCCGGAGACGGGAAAGCCCAAGTACTACGGCCGGTTCAACCAGGGCGTGGTCACCATCAACCTCCCCGACGTGGCCCTGAGCTCCGGCGGGAACGTCGAGAAGTTCTGGAAGATTTTCGACGAGCGGCTGGAGCTTTGCCACCGGGCCCTCCTGTGCCGCCATGAGCGTTTGAAGGGCACTCCTTCCGACGTGGCCCCCATTTTGTGGCAATACGGCGCCTGCGCCCGGCTCAAGAAGGGGGAGACCATCGACAAGCTGCTCTACGGCGGCTACTCCACCATCTCCCTGGGCTACGCGGGACTGTACGAGTGCGTGAAGTACATGACGGGCAAGAGCCACACGGACCCCTCCGCCACGCCCTTTGCCCTCCAGATCATGGAGACCATGAACGCCGCCTGCCGGAAGTGGAAGGCGGAGCACAACATTGATTTCAGCCTCTACGGCACCCCGCTGGAGTCCACTACCTACAAATTCGCCAAGTGCCTCCAGCGCCGCTTCGGCATCATAGAGGGCATCAACGACAAGGGCTATATCACCAACAGCTACCACGTCCATGTGACGGAGCCGATCAACGCCTTTGATAAGCTGAAATTCGAGGCGCAGTTCCAGCACCTGTCCCCCGGCGGAGCCATCAGCTATGTGGAGGTGCCGGACATGCAGAACAATCTGGAGGCGGTGCTCCAGGTGATGAAGTTCATCTATGACAACATCATCTACGCAGAGCTGAACACCAAGAGCGACTATTGCCAGGTCTGCGGCTGGGACGGGGAGATTCAGGTCGTGGAGGAGCACGGCAAGCTGGTTTGGAAGTGCCCCAAGTGCGGCAATACGGACCAGGACAAGATGAACGTGGCCCGGCGGACCTGCGGCTACATCGGGACCCAGTTCTGGAACCAGGGCCGGACCCAGGAGATTCGCGACCGGGTGCTGCATCTGTAAGGCGCGAAAGGAGCGGCCATGTATTACGGCGAGATCAAGAACTGCGACATCGCCAACGGCGAGGGGGTTCGGGTGAGCCTCTTCGTCTCCGGCTGCACAAATCGCTGCCGGCACTGCTTCCAGCCCCAGACGTGGGCCTTTGACTATGGGCAGCCCTTCACCCAAGAGACGGAGGAGCGCATCCTGTCCCTGCTGTCCCCCGGCTATGTCAACGGGCTGACCCTCTTGGGAGGCGAGCCCTTCGAGCCTGAAAACCAGACGGCGCTGCTTCCCTTCGTCCGGCGGGTGAAGGCGGCCTATCCGGAGAAGAGCGTTTGGGCGTACAGCGGCTTTACCTATGAAGAGCTGCTGGAGGAGGGAACCCATGCCCATTGCGAGGCGACGGCGGAGCTGCTGGGCCTTCTGGACGTACTGGTGGACGGCCGCTATGTGGAGGCGCTGAAGGACATCTCCCTTCGCTTCCGGGGCAGCTCCAACCAGCGCCTCATTGATCTGAACTCCACCCGGCGGACGGGAGCGGTGACGCTCCTGCCGGACCGGCGCTGACAAACGGAGGTTGTATCATGATCACAATCGCACAGCGCATAGAGGCGCTTCGCACCGAGCGGGGCCTGAGCCGCCCCGCGCTTTCGGCCGCCCTGGGCTTTCCCAAGACGGCGGCGGAGAAGTTTGAAACCGGACGGCAGACGCCCTCCCAGGACCAGCAGAAGAAGCTGGCGGAGTACTTCGGCGTCTCCCTGGCCTATCTCCGGGGAGAGAGCGACGACCCCTCCGGCGGGGAGAGCTGGCTCAGCGGCGGTGTGCCCGGCGACGACGGGCCGGTCCAGATTCCGGCGGCCCGTCCCGCACCGAAAAAAAACCGCCCGGCGGCGGTGCAGGAGGATGGAGCGGTGTTCGGCGCCCTGCTGAAGAGCCCCTCCTTCCAGGCGCTGGTCCGCTCCGCCGCGCTGGAGGCCCTCCGGTCCCCCGAGGGGCAGGAGATTTTGGCCAAGGCCGTTCGCCGGGAGCTTGGCCGGGGCTAAAACGCCTATGCTAATATGATAAGTATAACAATGCCACGCCATGTCCTTGGACATGGCGTGGCATATTTTTGGTGAATCGGGTACAATAGAAGCGCTTATGTTTGTGAAAGGAGCGCCATTTATGGAAATTGATACCCTGACGCCAAGACAACTGCTCGCCTTCCAGGAGGCCCTGCGGCAGGAGGAGCGCGCCGCCGCCACCATTCAAAAATACCTCCGAGACCTCCGGGAATTTTCCGCCTGGCTGGCGGACCGCCCCCTCTCCCGGGAGGCCGCCGCCGGGTGGAAGGAAAGCCTCCTCTCCTCCGGCCTTGCCCCTGCCACCGTGAACTGCAAGCTCTCCGCCCTCAACGGGTTTCTCCGCTTTTCAGGGCGGGAGAGCTGCCGGGTGAAATTCCTTCGGGTCCAGCGCCGGATGTTCCGGGAGCAGAGCCGGGAGCTTGGCCGGGGGGAATATCTCCGCCTGCTCTCCGCCGCCCGGGAGACCGGCCGGGAGGGACTGGCTTTGCTGATGGAGGCCATCTGCTCCACCGGCATCCGGGTCTCCGAGGTGCGCTATCTCACTGTGGAGGCCGCGCGGCAGGGGGAGGCCGTCATCTATCTCAAAGGCAAAATCCGCACCATCCTGCTGCCGGGGAAGCTCCGGAAGAAGCTGCTGCGCTTTGCCCGGGAACAGAGAATCGCTTCCGGTGAGATTTTTCTTGCCAGGGACGGGGGCAGCCTCTCCCGAAAGCAGATCTGGCGGGGGATGAAAGCCCTGTGCCGGAGGGCCGGGGTCCGCCCCTCCAAGGTCTTTCCCCACAATCTGCGGCATTTGTTCGCCACAACCTTCTATCAGGTGTGCCGGGATATCGTGAAGCTGGCGGACCTGTTGGGACACAGCTCCGTGGACACCACGCGGATTTACCTCCTCTCCGGCGGAGCGGAGCATGCCCGCTGCTTAGAGCGCCTGCGGCTGGTCTGCTAGGGAACGGAATGCGTATTTTGGGACGTTATGCCCACACATTCACCTGCTTTGCGCCATATTTTGGCAGCAAATGAGCATGGCGAATCAAGGCCGGAAAGAGAATTCTTTCTGCGGCCTTGATTCGCCATGCTTATTTGTGAAATGCTGGAGTCCGCTCTTGCTTTTGAAAGCGTTTCTATGTATAATGAAAAATAGTCTAGTTTGGGACAGGGGTGTTTTCCAGAACCCGACGTTCCAAAATACGCATTCCGTCTCCGGAGGCCGGGAGGCGGACGCAGAAAAGAAGGTGAAACCGTTGGCTATTAAGCATGCTTTATATCTCTCCGGGTGCCCGCCCGGCGGTGAAGCGGCGCGGTTTCGCGCCTTGGTCTTCAAGAACCGCAGACGGGGGCGGCTCACGGCGCTGCGGGAGCGCCGGAGAACCGCCCGGTACTCCCGCAGACCCTGGGGCCAGAGGTGGAGGGATTAAGCCGCCCGCCGGCTCAAGGGTTTATAAATTTCCGAAAGGAGAACGAGGAATGGCAAGTACAAAGAAACGGTTTCTCTCAGGGCTGCTGGCTCTGGTGATGACGCTTTCTCTGCTGCCGGTCCAGGCCTTCGCCGTGGAGGCGGAGGACACTCCGGCCGTGGAAGCGGAAGCCGCCGGGCCGGAGAACAGTGAACCCCCCGAGGAAGCCGCCAGTCAGGACGGGCCGGAGGACGGCGCGCCCTATTACCTGATGATCACCCACGCCCTGGAGGTGGACGGGGAGGTCTACGGCAAGATGGAGACGGTCCAGCTGACGGCGGACGACTTCCGGGACGGCGCGTATGACTTCCGCCAGAACGCTCTGGAGCGTCAGGGCATGAACGCCGTCAGGGGCAGCTGGCTGGACAACGGGTCCTATGACCTGACCGAGGGCTGGACCGTGGCGCAGGACGCCTTTGGAGAAGGCGGCGACTTCACGGACGGCTCCGGCTACTATGGAATGCAGGTGCTTATTGAGTACGAGGTGGCCGGCGGCTATGAGGCCGACGTGTCCAATGCCTCCGGCGGGGCCGGGGACTATGACGTCATGCCCCTGATCCAGTTCACCGGCGGCAATCTGGATGATGTGGAGTTCACCGCCGCCGATGTGCTGACGCTGACCATTCACTTCCAGTACTCCAGAACCGGAAGCCTGGCCGGTACGGCCGCCTATGACACCGTCAATGTGGAGATTCCGGTGGAGAAGGACGCGAATGGGAATTACCAGTCCGTTTCAAAGGAGTGGGCGATTCCCACGGACAAGACTCTGGAGAATTTCCGGATGCTGCTGAACCCCTATCCGCTGAACAGCTTCCTGGTGGACCAGGAGCTGGCGAACCGGTTCTCCAACCCGGATACGGTGATCGACGACGAGATGATCAAGGAAGCGCTGAACAGCGGCGCTTTTAACGTCCGCCCCGAGGATGTGTATTTGAATGAGGAGCAGGGCGCTCAGGGCGGGTATGAGCCTGTCTATGAGCTGGCCTGGGACGTAGCCCGCAGGCTGCCCGAATACAGCAGTCTTGCTGAGCTGCAAGAGCACATAGCGGCAGGTCATCCCGGTGTACTCGTCCCTGACGCCGATTTGGAGAAACTTCTTCAGGGCGGTCAGGCCGACCCGCATTACAGCGCGGTCATCGTCGGAAAAGACGAGAACGGCGCGGATAAGGAGCATCCGGGCGCGAGTTCCGTGGGCACGGATGCTACACTGAGAATCACTTTGGATGGCGAAGATATCCGGCATTTCATGGACTTGAAGACCGGCCCGGAGATCACGAAGACCGGCCCGGAGATCACGGTCTACTACCGCCGGAACGCCACGACTTACACAGCCAAGCACTGGGTAACTGCGGCCATGTGGAGTCCCTCTTTTGGCTCCATGGGTAACGCTAACACCATGCTGCATGGCACCCCCGAAGTAACCTATTATCTTGCCGATACCGAGTCCCTGCAGGGCCGCGTGGGCGCGCTGACCAACGCGGCGGCCAGCGATAAGGAGGGATTCCTGCCCTATACCACCGAACCCATTGTGCAGAAGCTGATCGAGCGGCGGGCGAACGATCAGGACAAGGGCACCGTGGTGGACGTCTTCTATACGACGGCAAACAACTACCGGGTGATCTTCAACACCAACTTCGCCTACATTCCCCGGCAGTCTGTGCCCGTAGGGCTGGGACTGAAGCTTTCCAATGACAACCAGCTGCTGGTGGGCGAGGCGGCGACTGGCGACGCGTACACCGCTCCCACCCAGGCGGGCTATACCTTTGACGGCTGGATGGTCAAACTCAAGGATACCGTCCAGAAGCCGGATTCCTCCTGGGCCGGCAGCAGTCCGGAGATCGTCCCAATCAACCCCGCCTCGGATAATCCCGAGGGGGACCCCGAGGGAAGGTACGTCAAGATCGACCTGAGCGCTGGCTTGACCTTGACCGAAGCGTTCCTCGCGGACGTGCAGATTTCTCAGGCGGAGGGCGACGAGGGCGTCCGCGCGGTCATCCTCTACGCCCACTGGACCAAGGGCGGCTCCAAGGTCCGCGTGGTGCTCTGGACGGAGGACCTGAATGGGAAGACGGACGTTTCCTCCACCGCAATCGACGGTTCGGAAGTCGTGACCTCCGAGAGCTGGAGCAACATCGGCAGCTTCACCTTTGACTGCAATACCGGAACCGCTCTGACGGACGGTCAGGGGACTGTTTCCAATACCGTGCAGGTGGACGGAAAGAGCCTTTCAGATAAGATTACCGAGGAATTCCGGAAGATTGACATTATGCAGCCCGTGCGGTATACGGGCGCCGATACTTCTACCGGAAGCTATGGCTCCGGTACAGCGAATGAGAGAGAGGTCCAGATTTCTGACTTCTATACCCGCCACCACGCTACGGTGACCAGCAGCAACGGCGCAGACAATGTCACCGTCGCCGCAGACGGCAGTACCATTCTCTATGTGTACTATACGAGAAACGTTTACACGCTGAATTTCCACTATTACAAGACCGAGAATGGTGCAAATCAGATCGCCGATAATACCAACGGCTACGCGAATACCGGAACGGACAACTATAACACCAGCAACTCTTTGAGGAACAGTTGGAAGACGGTGACTTCCGGAACGCTTCCCCAGCAGACCATAACGGTGAGGGCCAAGTATGGCGCGGACCTGAGAGGCGTCTGGCCCATATATTCCCATGGAGTAAGCGCAAACAACAACACCTACAACTTTGTGTCCTGGACGACGACAAAGGGCCCCTATAATGAAATTGCCAAGGGCTTGGGCCTGGGCATCAGCCGGGGCGAACCCACTATCATGGGCCTTTACGGCGCGATGAGCTGGCAACTGATCGCGGATGCGAAGAATCCCGAAACCGCCCATGACCTCTATGCGTACTGGTCCAACAATCTGACCTATTATGTGTATAACCACTGTTTCGAGATTCCCGGGCTGGACGCGAACACCTTGAAGGGCCTTCCGGACAGCGATGCCGGAAACGGGTTTAAGAAGGTACTCTACAACGACGTGAGCGCTTCCTCGGCTGAAGCCAGTGAGCGGAATACGCTCTACCTCATCCCGACGGCGAACACCGCCTTTACCGGCCCCGGCTTTGACGACCTGCGGGAGGTTGACGAGAATGGCGTTCCCACTGTGAACGGGGGTTATTACGCCGTCCGTATTTATACCTTCACGCCTGCGAACAGCAGCTCTTCCGTGACAAAATGTTACGCCTTGAGCAATCGGGTCGAGGCCGCGTCTTCGGCGAAGATTGCCATGCAGAACCCCAGCGCCCGTCTGCATCTGAGCAAGGTGAACGCGGACTGGACCAATAGCGGCACAACCTATCCCAGCGTGGCGGACCACACCACCCAGTTTGGCCACAATGATGGGTCTACCGGCGGACAAGATACAAAGCCGCTGGAGGGAAACACGGCCACAAACCGCTATGACCTCTACTTCTACTACGACCGCGACCGCTACACCATTACCTACATGGCGGCGCTGGACGGCGGCAAAGTGGGCGAGGGCAGCGCGACGGAGTACACCCTGGGCACCAGGGAGGTGGCCTACGGCACCAAGCTCACCGGCGCGGAGTACGGCTTCAAGCCTGGTTACACAACGCTGAACAACGACCAGGCGTATTCCGGCAAATGGACCGTGCCCGCTGGCAGCACCCCGGTGCCCGTCTGCCCCAACCGCGCTTCAGGCGGCCAGGCGCAGTGGGCCTTCAACGGCTGGGCCCTGGGCCCCGCCGGCAACGAATGGCAGTGGACCTACAGCGGCGAGGCAGGCAGCGAGGTCCTGACAAATGGGGACGTTGCGATCACCCTGGAGGGCGATCTGCTGCTCTACGCCATTTGGGGCACGCCGAAGTACACGGTCATCTTCAACCTGAACGGCGGCACGAGGACCGGAACCGTCCCGCTGACGCAGCAGATCGACGCCAATACCAGCATCACCACCGGCGGCCAGATTCCCCGCCCGGTTCGGAGAAACTATACCTTCAAGGGCTGGTATGAGACGGATACGGACGGCGGGACGATCCTGCACCCGGATACGCCCTATAACTTCGACGCTCCCGTCACAAAGTCCACGTACCTCAAGGCCATGTGGGATAACACCGGCACCAAGCAGTACGCCTATCAGGCCTACTATCTGCTGCCGGTGGAGGGAAATCCGGGCCTGCCTTATCCGGCAGGTCGTTTCCCGGCAGCCAACGGCGCTGAAACGCTGTATTACATCCTGGGCCGGCTGAACGAGACGGACAAGGACTATACGGTGGGACACTTTATCGCAGGCTCTTCGCTGGTGCTGAACGCCAAGAACATCCAGGGCTTTACCCCGGTCAATACCGACGAGGCCCGGGAGATGAAGATGGAGTACAGCGGCAGCGGAACGCCGGATACCATTTACAAGTTCTACTTCTACTACACCAAGAACACGGTCAAGTCCTACAAGATTCAGTTCGTTGAGTGGAACGCCGCTCCCGGTACAGCTCCCGTGCTCACGGAGAGCGGAAACGCGGACCAGGCGGTCCTCACGCCCAGCGCCAAAATGTTTGAAACGCTCAGAAATATGGGCTATCAGATTGTTAAGGCCGACGGCACTCCGGCCGGGTCGTATAAAGACCTGCTGGAAGGCGGCCCGCTGGGGTCCACTGACGTCAGCCCGGACGGCAGCACCGTGCAGACGTTCCAGGTAAAACCCATCGACTATACGATCACGTATGAAATCGGTGAGCCTTTTACCGGCACGGAGGTTGACGCCACGCTGAAAACGGCGGCGGAGACGGCGCTGGCGGCCATTACGGCGGCGGAAAATACACTGCCTGAAAGTGCCGGCGAAAAGAACCCCACGCTTTACACCGTCAAACACACCATCACGGCCAAGAACCCCGCTTACATCCAGGACAGCAACGGCCTGTGGTGGCAGTTCGCCGGCTGGACGCTGGGCGGTGAGACGACGGAAGGCCGGCAGCCCGCCGTGAGAGCGGACGGCAACAGCTACAACTCGCTCACCATCGAAAACAGCGTGGGCAACCTGACCTTCGTGGCCAACTGGAGCCGCGTGGCGCCGGATCTGACGGTCAGCAAGACCGTCGAGCAGGTGTCCGGCGTACCCGCTCCCGCGGATGACGAATTCAGCTTTACCATCAGCGGAACGCTGAATTCCGCCAACATCCTGGCCTACACAACCACCGCCGGCAGCACGGGCAGCTCTCAGGCCAGCCTGACCTATGCCCCCGGCGACACCAGCGCTGACTTTACCCTGAAGGCCGGGCAGACAATGAACTTCGTCGGCCTCGCAAACGAAACCTACACCGTGACGGAGAACACCACCGGCGCGCAGGCCGGCAAGTTTGACGCCACGCAGAACAACTACTATACGGTGAAGGACGGCGCGATGAAAACCGCAGCTGTTGGCGGCGGCACCGCTGCCAGCGTGTCCTTCGTGAACCAGTACCACGCCACAACGAAGCTGGACATCGACCCGGACACTGCCGGAGCGCAAAGCTTCCGAGTCATCAAGCACCGGCTGGACGCCCAGGGGAATCACAGCGATTTCCTTGGCGGAAACCGCTACAGCTTCACCATCTCCCGGGGCGAGGGCAATACCGCCGAGAGCGTTCCCCTTCCCTCTCCCAGCCAGATTACCCTGAATTCCACTGCGGGCGTTCAGGAGCTGAGCGGCTTCTTCAGCGAGATCAAGTTTGACCACACCGGCGAGTACCGCTATCTCATCCGCGAGGACCGTCCCAGAGCCATCGACATGGTTCCCGGCGTCACCTACGACCCGACGATCTACCGGGTCATCGTGACCGTGGGCATTCAGGACAGCAATCTTGCGGTCACCGGCTTTACGCTCCAGACACGGCAGGATGACGGCACCTATCAGGACGCGGCGCTGAAACCCGGCGGCATCCTCGACAGCATTACCTTCGACAACGTGTATGACCCCACTTCCACTACCATCCACTTCGAGGGCAGAAAAGAGCTGACCGGCCGGACGAATCCGGACGGCACGGTCTCCGGCGCGCAGAACGGGGAGTTCCAGTTCCGTTTGACGGCGGCGGGCTCCTATCTGATGACCGCGGCAGCCTCCGCAAAGTTCCACGAACTGAAAGACGCCGGTGACTCCGCCAATGTGAAGAGCTATCTGATGGAGAAGACCTATGCGGCGGACGCGGAGCAGCCCATGCCCGCAGAGACGGACAATGTGAAGATCGAGACCGTGGACGGACAGCAGACCGCTGTTGTCGGCAACGGCGAAGGCGGCCGGGTCCTCTTCGGCGGCACCGCCTTTGACCGCGCCTCTCTGGGCAGCAATGTCCTGGGTAAGGTTTACCACTACACGATCCAGGAAATCGTGCCCGAGGGCTGGACGGACAAGGACGGCCAGAAGGTCTACAACGGCGTCGCTTACGACGACACGGTACGGGACCTCTTCGTTTATGTCCACCTCCACGGCAGCGACGGCAATCCCCTCACCAGCGGCACCGTGGCGGACCATGTGGACGGCGTCGTCCTGAATGCGGATGCTTCCGGCGACCGGGAGTCCATTTTCCGCAATGTGTACACCACCGCCCCCGTAACCGTCGACCTCGGCGGCGACGGAGCGGACGGCAGCACGCCCGTCAACATCGTGAAGACCCTCTCCGGACGCGCCTTCACCGCCGGCGACAGCTTCACCTTTGATCTGGTCCCCGGCGAAGGCACCGTGCTTTTGCCCAAGGACGCCGAGAACCATGACGTGACGGAAGTCACCATCACTCCCACCAGCGGCTCCAGCGCGAACGTGCCCTTCGGCAAGATCACCTTTACCGCTGCGGGCGTCTATACCTACAAACTCACCGAACGCCAGGGCTCCGCCCCCCGCATGACCTATGACACGGCGGAGAAGACCCTGACCATTACCGTAACCGACGTGGACGGCCAGCTGACCGCTTCCTCCACCGGCGTCACTTGGGCCAACAGCTACAAGAAGTCCGGCGGCGGAGGCGGCGGCGGAGGAGGCGGCGGCTTCACGCCCCGGCCCTCCGGAACCACGAATCCCGCCACGCCCGCCAAGCTGGATACTTCCGACCACTTTGCCTACATCCTGGGCAAGTCGGACGGCCTGGTTCACCCTGAGGCCAACATCACCCGCGCCGAGGTGGCCACCGTCTTCTACCGTCTGCTCACCGAGGAATCCCGCAAAGAGCTGTGGGTGAAGGAAAATCCCTATCCCGACGTACCCTCCAGCGAGTGGTGCAACATCGCGGTGTCCGTGATGTCCAACGCCGGGGTTATCAAGGGCCGTCTGAACGGCAAGTTTGACCCCTACGCCAACATCACCCGGGGCGAGTTCGCCACCATCGCGGCCCGCTTCCTCAGCGACCCATATGTGGGCGAGGACTACTACACCGACATCAGCGCCCACTGGGCCCGGGAGTACATCAACCGCGCCGCGGCGGCGGGCTGGGTGAGGGATTTCGACCAGCCCTTCCGCCCCAACGACTACATCACCCGCGCGGAGGTCATGTCCCTGGTGAACGCCATGATCGGCCGTACCCCGGACAAGGACCACATGCACGAGGACATGATCCAGTGGCCCGACAACATGGATACGACGAAATGGTACTATGAGGATGTCCAGGAGGCGACGAACTCTCATGAGTACGTCCGCATCCAGGGCGGCATGGAGAACTGGACAAAGGTGCTCCCCGTCCGGGACTGGAAAGCCATTGAGGCGGAATGGGCCAGCATCTACGACGCTACCAACCCCGGCGACGTGATGGACGGCGTCCGCACCAAGAGCTGACTCCGGAAAAGCGCTTACCGGGACTGCGGTTCAGCGGCGCGGGTCCGGCAAACGAACAAGCGCCCCGGCGGGAACCTTGCGGTTCCCGCCGGGGCTTCTTCCTTATTTCTGTTGGGGCGGCACGCAGGTTTCCCGGCGGATTAAGACGGGCTGAATGACCTCGGAATAGATATTCCGGCCGCTTTGACCGATGAGCTTCATCAGCGTCTCCACCGCCAGGGCGCAGAGCTCCTCCTTGGGCTGGGCCAGAGTGGTCAGCTGAATCTTGGGGAGGGCAGCGAAGGCCACGTCGTCAAAACCGATGAGAGAGACCTGTTGGGGGATGTCGATGCCGAATTCCATGGCCGCCTGGATGATGCCCAGGGCGAAGTGGTCGTTGATGGTCATGATGGCGGTGGCATAGGGCGTACCGGCTTCCATGCACCGGCCGAAATAGGCCATGCCGGTGTGGTAGCCGTCCTCAATCCGGCTGCCGGGGGTGATGGTAAACACCTCGTACCGCACATCCACCGCCCGCTGCACCACGTCCAGGAACCCCTGGCGGCGGCGCTGGTGGGTGATGGAGGTCTCCCGTCCGCCCAGGAAGGCCAGGTTCCGGTGCCCCAGACTGAGAAGATACCGGGCCCCCATGACGATGCCGTTGTAGCCGTCCACCGTGATCTTGGAGACGAAGTTGTTGGGGATATTGTCCCCCAGGAAGAGGACCGGCAGCTTGTCCAGATACTTTTGCAGGCTCAGATGGGTCTTGTCGCCGACGCCGGAAATGATGACGCCGTCCACCCGCCGCTCCAGCAGGGCCTGGATGTTCTGGTCCTCAATGTTGTAGTCATAGAAGGAGCTGGAGATGAAGATGTTAAAGCCCCGCTGCTTCACGTCCCACTCGATGTTGTGAATCAGCTCGGCAAAGAAGGCGTTGGAGATGTCCGGCACCACGATGCCGATGGATTTCGCCTCGTGCTTTTTCAGCTGCCGGGCCGCCGCGTTCCGGGTAAATCCCGTCTGCTGGCAGATTTCCATGATCTTCTCATAGGTCTCCGGCTTCACGTTTCTGGCGCCGTTTAAAGAGCGGGAAACCGTGGTATGGGATACCCCCGCCATCCGCGCAATATCCTTGATTGTCAGCTCGCCCATAAGCAGCCCCCTTGGGAGAGATTCAGAAGTGGAAGGCAAACGCCCCCTGAAAGGTATAGTGGACCCGAGAGGCTCCGGCGGCCGCCAAACCCTCCACCGTGATCCGCATATCCTCATTATAATAGGTTTTGTCCACGCTGACTACAAGATTTTTCGGCAAAATCATTTTTTGGGTCTCCTCGGAAAAATAGGGCTGCCCGATGCCGTGGTGGGAGAGCTTCTGCACCTCCGGATGCACCGGCCCGCTGGTCTCCAGGGCCCGGCGTAGCGTCTCGTCGGTGCTGTCTCCGGTAAAGAGGGCAATGGGATTTCCCCGGTGCTCCAGAAGCCAGATGCTGCTGTCCTCGTTGCAGGAGCGCTTGTGGAGCTCCAGCAGACGGTGAATTTGGCTATCCGTGAGCTCCGGGGCGCAGAGGGCCTGGGCGGAGCGTACGGAGCGCATGGGGCTGTCCGGCCTGGGGTACAGGCAGCGCAGGGCGCTCTCTCCGAAGGCGAAGGACTTCCCCCAGCAGGAGGGGGAGGCGGCCAGCTCCGTGCCGCTTTGCCGGAAGTACTGGAAGATGCGGTGATACTCCCGGTAGAACTCCCGGTCGCCGAAGAGGGGATAGACCTTCTCGTGAAACACCAGGTCCCCGCAGGGGGCCACCGCCCGCCGGACCGCCACCCGGCCGATCAGCTGATGAAAGCCGCCGAAATGGTCCTGGTGCAGATGGGTCAGAATCAGGAGGTCGATTTCGCGAATGCTCCGCTCCTCCAGAAACTCCAGCAGGGGCTGCCGCCCCCGGCAGGAGAGCTCCCCCCCGTCGATGACCACGGTTTTTTTCCCGTCCTCCGTATCCAGCAGGAGAATCGAGCAGTCTGCACGGCCCACATCCAGCATGTGAAGCTCGCTCATACCGTCAACGTCACCTCGTCTCCGATCTGGTACTCGCCATCGCCCCGGTAGCGGATTTCCAATATGTCTCCTCCGGCCTGACTGCGCAGCATCATCCGCATCTCCGTGCCCTGGTATTCGATCTCATAAATGACGGCCCGGACGCCCTCCGCCCCCTTCGGGGCGATGAGCAGGTGCTCCGGCTTCACCGGATATTGCCCCTCCTGGCGGAAGACCTCGGCAATCTGGGGATTGTGCCACTGGGCCTGGGAGCCGGCGGGACGGAAGGCGTCGCCCTCCCAGGCGCCGGGAATCAGGTTGGACCGGCCCACGAATTTGGCCACAAAGGGCGTGGCGGGGCGGTTGTAAATCTCCCTGGGCGTTCCCACCTGTTCGATCTGGCCGTGGTTCATGACCACAATCCGGTCCGCCAGGGCCAGGGCCTCCGACTGGTCGTGGGTCACATAAACCACCGTCACGCCGGTTTTCTGGTGAAGCTCCTTGATCTCCCGGCGCATCTCCACCCGCAGCTCCGTGTCCAGGTTGCTGAGGGGTTCGTCCATCAGCAGCAGGTCCGGGTCCACCGACAGCGCCCGGGCCAGGGCCACCCGCTGCCGCTGCCCGCCGGAAAGCTGGGAGGGCAGCCGTCTTTCCATGCCGGTAAGGCCCACCATCTCGATGAGCTCCCTCACCCGGCTGTCACAGTTCTCCCGAATCTGGGGGGAGACAAACTTGCTGTTCTTGATGGGGAACTCCACGTTTTTCTTCACCGACATATGGGGCCACAGGGCATAGGACTGGAAGACCATACTGATGAACCGCTCGTTAGGAGGCAGGACGTAGTCCTTGTCCGCCACCACCTTCTCCCCGATTCGGATTTCGCCGGAGGTGGGCCGGTTGAAGCCCGCCAGCAGGCGGAGCAGGGTGGTCTTGCCGCAGCCGGAGGGGCCCAGAATGGCGATGAACTCCCCGGTATCGATGTTCAGGCTGATGTCGTTCAGGGCCCGGAAGCCGTTGAACTCCATGATAATGTTGCGGATTTCCGTACTCATGCAGCGTTCCTCCCTTTATAGCGTCTGAGAATGACGGCGATTCCCTGGTAAAGCAGGACCAGGACCAGAATGGTCAGGCACACCACGGACGACAGCGCGCAGGCGTAGGTCGTGTAGCCCGCGGAGGTGTAGTTGTAGATGACGACGCCCAGCGTCTCCGACCCGGCGGACCACAGCAGGGACGAGGTGGTCAGCTCGGTCAGCGCGTTGAGGAACACCAGGCCCATGCCGGAGAGGGTGGCGGGGAAGATCAGCGGGAGGATAACCGAGAGCCACTTTTTCCAGAACCCCGCGCCGCAGATTTCCGCCGCCTCCTCCATGGAAAGGTCCATTTGCAGGATGCCCGTGGTGCTGTTGCGGATTTGCAGGGACGTGAAGCGCACCACATAGGACACCAGCAGCATGAAGACGGTGGCGTAGATGGTCTTGTTGATGATGGGCAGAGGGCTGGCCCAGGTGAGGATCAGCGCCAGACCCAGGATAATGCCGGGAATGGAGTAAGGTACGGAAATGACGCTCTCCACCAGCCGGACCAGCCGGGAGGGGCGGCGCACCATCAGATAGGCCACGATGGTGCCGATAATCACGCAGATGCCCGCCGTGGAGAAGCTGAGGACCAGGCTGTTTTGGATGGCGTGGAAGCTCTTGGGATTGTGGAAGACAAAGGCGAAGTTCTCCAGGGTCATGTTATCCGGGCCATAGCCGCCGCCCACGCCCTTCATGAAGGAGGTGAGAATCAGCGTCAGCAGGGGGACGAAGTTGATAATGAAGATGGCCAGCCAGATCAGCCCCTCCGCCAGCAGCCGCTTTCCGTGGAGGAAGAACCGGGGACTCATGTCCTCCAGGTCCGTCTGCATGGTTTGGAAGAGCTTGGCCACCCGCCAGAGAATCAGGGAGGAGAGAACGCCGATGACCCCCAGGATTACGGACTTGGCCGCCGCCTCGCTGAAGTTGTTGCCGGAGAAGGAGATGATGGTCTGATAGATGTCCGTGGACAGGACGGTGATGCGGGCCGGGATGCCCAAAAAGGCCACGGTGCCGAAGTTGTCCAGACAGGAGATGAACACCAGCAGCAGCCCGTTGGCGATGCCGGAGAAGGACATGGGCAGCGTCACCTTGAAGAAGGTCTTCACCTTGTCGCAGCCGGAGACGGCGGCGGCAAGCTCCATGTCTGTGGAGATTTTCCGGAAGGTGGTCAGCGTCAGCGTGTAGATCAGGGGGTACTTGGTGACGGAGAACACGAAGATGATGCCCCAGTAAGAGTAGATGTTGGGCATCGTGATGCCGGGAATCACGCCGCGCAGGGCCGTGGCCACAATGCCGCTTTTGGCGAAGAACTGCATCCAGGCCAGGGTGATGATATAGCCGGGAATAATCAGGGGCAGCAGCAGCGCGTAGTGAATGAGCTTCTTCCCCCGGATGTCCGCGTAGGCCACGAAGTAGGCCATGACGACGCCGATGAGAGACGCGAAGAAGGAGGAGAGCAAATTGATATACAGCGTATCCCAGATGACCTTCAAGGTCTTGGGGTCCCGCAGCAGCTGGGAGAACATCCCCAGGCTGAGCTTGCCGTCCACCTGAACGGCCATGACCGCCAGCTTGCAGATCGGCAGGAAGAACAGCCCGAACACCGCCAGAAGACCAAAGACCGCCAGCACGTATATCGGCAGCTTCCGGGAGGAGAAGGGGCCGCAGTTCGGAGAGCGCATGGTTGGCATATAGACCTCTCTTTCCATTGTGAACATAAGGGCACGGGCCGCTCTCCGCCTGAGAAAGCGGCCCGCGTTCCGTCAGCGTTTTAGAAGCCGAAGAGCTCCGCAAACTTTGCCTTTTCGTCCTCCCGGACGGCAAAGAGCTCCTTGGCGTCGGAGATCAGGTTTACCCGCTCCTCCACCGTCAGGCTGCCGGCGGGAACCTCCATGCCCTTGCGGATGGGGGCCTTGCCGATGAGCTCCCGGCCCATGGCCTGCACCTCCTCCGACAGCATGAAGTCGAGGAAGGCCTGGGCGGCGGGGAGGTTTTTCGTGTTGCTGGTGATGCCGATGGGGTCGGCGGTGGCGGGAACGCCCTCCTTCGGGTAGACGAAGGCCAGGGGAGAGCCGCTGGCGGCGGCGGAGAGGGCGTTGGAGTCGCAGGCGACGCCATAGGCGTTCTCGCCGGCGGCGACGGAGTTGATGACGCCGCCGTTTCCGTTGACCACCATCATCTCGTTGGCCAGCAGACCCTCGTAGAACTTCCAGCCGATGTCCTCCACCCGGGTCAGCTCCAGCAGGGCATTGGCGGCGGTGCCGGCGTAGAGGGGGTTGGGCATGACGGCGTTGCCCTTGGCCGCGGGCTCCAGCAGGTCAAACCAGCTCTCCGGGGCCTCGGACACCAAGGTGGTGTTGTACACGATGCCCATGGCGGCGGGGAAGGTGCCGTAATAGTAGTGCTCCGGGTCCACGAACTCCGTGTAGATGTTCCCCAGCTCCGGGGACTCGTAGGGCTGGAGGAGATCGTTGGCCTTCAGGTTTTCAAACGTGGCGGCGTCGGAGACCATGATCAGATCCGCCTGGACGCTGTTGGTCATCTTTTCCGCCAGAATCTTGCTGACGACCTCCTCCGTGCCGGAGCGGTAGTACTCCGCCTGCGCGCCGGGATACTTGACGTTGAACTGGGCGCAGACCTCGGAGATGAACGCGTCCTCGGCGGAGGTGTAGATCATCAGCTTTCCGGTGACGCCGGCGGGCTCCGCCTCGCCGCCGGATTCGGCGGGGGGCGCGTCTCCGCCGTTCACCGCCGGCGGGTCCGGCTGCTTTTGGCCGCCGCAGGCGGAGAGCAGTCCAATCAGCAGAAGGAGGACCAGGGACAGGGAGGCTGAGCGGCGGAAGCAAGCAGAGCGGTTTCTTTTCATTTCAGGTTTCTCCTCTCAATCCAAATTGTTCACGTTAACATTCTTTGCTAAAACAAACAAAGAACTATAAAATATATATAACATAATTCGTCGAAACAGTCAATCAAAACGCGTATCATTTTATTGCCAAAAAAAGTCTGCGAATTTTGTCGGTTTACACAGTTTCGCGGTTCGTCGGGGACGCAGGGCCAAAGACGCGCATAATCGGAAGGGATATCCTTCCAAAATTCGAAATATTTTCAAGAATAAGCGCTTATTTGGAAAAGTTTCTATAAATTGAGGCCCTGCTCCCCCACGCTCTGCCTTCCACTTTTTTCTATGTTCACGTAAACAATTTTCGGATAGAGAAGCGCCCACCCCCCGGCGGCCAGCCAGGGAATGGGCGAGGAAGGAAACCGTCCGCTCAGGCGCCGGTGGGGCGCAGAAGCCGGATTCTGGGGGGCCTCCGGTCCCGGCTGCGGGGCCGGGTAAGGCGGCGGTAGCAGTACAGGTAGGCGGGCAGCAGAAACAGGTCCGCCAACACCCAGGCCGCCGGAGAAGCGAAGCAGGCGGCGGCAAAACCCAGGACCGGCACCAGATAAGAGATCACCGCCCGGCCGGCCAGCTCCAGCACGCCGGCCAGCGTGGCCAGAGGAGAGAAGCCCATGCCCTGGATGAGGAGGCGGAAAATGTTCACCAAGGCCAGGGGGAAGTAGAACAGGGCAAGGATCAGCAGATACTGCCGGGCCAGGGGCAGCAAGGGGGCGCTGGCCTTGTCCAGGAAGAGCATGTTCAGCGGGTCGGCCCAGATATACAGCGCCGCCAGGGAAACCACAGCGTACACCGCCCCCAGAAGCACGCAGGCCCGCAGGCCCTGGTGGAGCCGCTCCCAGCGGGCGGAGCCCACGTTCTGCCCGCCGTAGGTGGCCATGGTGCTGCCCATGGCGTCAAAGGGGCAGGAGAAGAACATGGAGACCTTGCTGGCGGCGGTGACGGCGGTGACGTAGGCGGTTCCCAGACCGTTGACCGCCGTCTGGATCATGACGCTGCCGATGGCGGTGATGGAGAACTGGAGGCCCATGGGCAGGCCCATCAGACACAGCTCCCCCATCCGGCGGCAGTTCCAGCGCCAGTCCTCCCGCTCCATGCGGAGAATGGGATAGCCCCGCAGCATCCGGACCAGGCACCCCACCCCGGCCAAAAGCTGGGAGAGCACCGTGGCCAGCGCCGCGCCGAAGACGTCCAGATGGAACGTCAGGATGAAGACCGCGTCCAGTACAATGTTCAAAAGCGCCGCCGCACTGAGCCAGATCACCGGCGTCCGGCTGTCCCCCAGGGAGCGGAGGACGCCGGCGGTGAAATTGTAGAGGAAGTAGGCGGGCAGCCCCGCGAAGATGGTGAGGATGTAGCAGTAGGCCCGCTGGTAGATTTCCGGAGGCGTCTGCATCCCGGTGAGAATTTCGTTGCAGAAGAGCATTGTGGCAAGGGTCAGCAGCCCGCCGAAGAGCAGGCACAGCCACGCGCCGCCGGCGACATAGCGCCGCAGCTCCTGGTGGTTTCCCGCGCCGAATTGCTGGGCCACCGGAATGGCGAAGCCTCCGCAGATGCCGATGCAGAAGCCCACCACCAGGAAATTGACGGACCCGGTGGAGCCCACCGCCGCCAGAGCGCTGCCGCCCAGGGTTTTGCCCACGATGGCCGTGTCCACCAGACTGTAGAATTGCTGGAACAGGTTCCCGAACAGAACCGGAATGCCGAAGCTGAGGAGCAGCCGCATGGGACTGCCGCTGGTCAAGTCTTTTGTCATAGAATTACCTCGCTGTGCGTGTCGGTGAGTGGGGATGGCCTCCGGAATCCACTCCGGAAAACTTCCGTTCATTATAGTTGTTTCGCACAAAAAGGCAATCCTTATTTTGGATAATTTTACGACACTCCGGATGGGAAAACTTTGTGCAAAGTGAGAAGGCGGCAAGCGGCCCGGGAGGGCGGAAGCGAGGCCCGAGGAGGGAAAACCCTTCTGCCCGTAAGGCTTCAGAGCCTCCGCCAAGGAAAGGAGCGGCAGACCGGAAGGCCGCCGCTCCTTTGGCGCTGGGGGTACGGTCAGATATAAAGCGAGGGGCTCGCGTGGGTGAACAGCTCGATGCCGTTTTCCGTGACGGCGAAGGTATCCTCGATGTTGTAAGTATGGCGGCGGGAGCTGTAAAACGGCGTCTCAAAGCACATGACCATGCCGGGCTCAAAGACCCGGGTTTCCTCCGGCGCGATGAAGGGGGCCTCTTCCCCGGAGATGTCGCAGCTGATGGAGTGGCCGAAATGTCCTCGGATATACTCCTTCATGCCGATGGCCTGTTCCACGCCCCGGAAGATGTCGCACATCCGAACCCCGGGACCGATATGCCGGATTCCCCATTCATAGCCCTTCCACAAGGCGGCGTACAGCTCCTCCCGCTCGGGCAGGGTGGTGTTGCCCACGGCGAAGGTCCGGCCCAGGTCGGATTTATAGCCGTTGGTATAAGGGCCGCCGTCCAGGCGGACCAGGTCGCCCCGCATCAAGGGGGTTTCCGCCGGCATCCAGGCCGGAGCAATGCTGGAGCCGAAGGTGTGGGACTGGCTGACCGCCGTCAGGTCCGGGGCCAGGTCCAGGCAGGTCCGGTGGAAACAGGTGTGCACGTCCGCGTGGGTCATGCCGGGGACGGTGGCCTTCATGGTCTTGTACATGGCCAGCTCCGACAGCTGGGCGTTGTGCCGCAGAACCTTGATCTCCCAGGGGGTTTTCAGAAGCCGGGCCTCCGCCAGGAGTTTGGAGCAGTCCGCCACCCGGTCCGCGCCGAACCGTTCCCGCAGGAAGCAGCCGGCCTCGTAGGTGATCCACTTGCTCTGGATGCCCACCCGGACAGGCTTGTCCTGGGGGATGAACTCCGCCGCCATGCGATAGGTCCGGTTGAGATCAGGCTGAACCTCCTTGGTCATCCCCTCGAAGGCGTAGTCCTCAATGTAAATCCAGACCGGGTACGCCTCAATGTGCACCGAGGGGTCGCAGACCTTCTGTGCGGCCATTTTCTCAAACTCGCTGCACACCAGCGTCACCTTCCCGTCGGACGTGACCACGCTGACGGCGTTCCCTGTCTTCCCGGAGCGGTAGAGGCTGCGGGCCGCGAAGCCCGTGCTGTAAAAAACGCCGTCCGCCGAGGTGAGAAGCAGGGCGTCCAGTCCCTGTTGTTCCATCTGCGCCGTCAGCTTCTCCACAATCCGGCGCTGCTCCCTTCCTTCTATCATAAGGCACTCTCCTTTTTATGCGTCAAATTCTTGCGTGAAAAGCACGGGCCCCTTCTGCCCGGGCTCACTGCACCAGTCCGATTTCCCGGTAATACCGCTCCGCGCCGGGGTGGAAGGGCAAAAGCTGGTTTTCCAGAACCTTCTGCCCCACCTCGCCGGCCTGCGGATGGGCGGCAAGCAGGGTATCGTTGTTCTCGTCGATGGTCTTCACGAAGTCGTAGATCATCTGCTCGTCCGCGTCGGCCTTGCAGACGTAGACATTGTGTACGCCCACGGTGTTGGCGTCAAAGTCGGACTCGTATTTGTCCTTGCTGATGGTGAACTTCTGGAAGCTGGGGTTGAGGGCGGTCATCTTATCAATGACCTCGTCGCTCATGGTCAGGATGTTCAGCCCCACGGACAGCGCCGTGTCCTGAATGCTGGTGTTGGGGGTGGAGGCCACGTGGACGCCGTAGTCCAGGGTGCCGTCCTGAATGGCAACCAGCAGGTCCTTGATGCCCATGATTTCCACCTTGCTAAAGTCGCTCTCCGTCATGCCGTAGGCCTCCAGCAGGTACTTCCAATAGTAATTCGCCATGGTGCCGGAGGCGACGCCGATCCGCATGCCCCGCAGGTCGGAGAGCTCCTTGGCCCCGGTGCTCTTGGGGGAGAACTGGGTGATGCTGGTCAGGTAGCTGTTGGTGACATAGCAGAGGGCGTTCTCCGCCTCCGCGACGCCCTCCCACTTGCGCTCCATCTGGTTGCAGGCAATGGCGTCGTCCAGCATGCAGGAGGCCATCTGGGCATCGTCCGACAGGAGCATATTGATGTTCTCCGCGCCGCCGGTGGTGATCTCCGGAATGATGGTATACTCCGGGCACGCTTTTCCAAGCAGGGAGCCCAGGGTGCTGACGGTGATGAAGCCCACGCCTGTGGAGGTTCCCGTCGCGATGTGGATGTCCTGGGGCGTCCGGACCACCGCGTCCGCCGGTTCCCCGGTCTGGGGGCTGTTCTGGGGCGTGTTGGAAGGCGTGTTCTGGGAGCTGTCCGGCGCGCCGCCGGAGCAGGCCGTGCAGGTCAGAAGAACCAGGGCGGCCAGCAGAGTGCAGAATCCTTTTTTCATAGTGAAACCTCCTTAGTGTTATGTCTCCGGCAGGCGCCGGGGGATTACTCCGCTTGTGTTTCGGGACTGCGGACCGGGGTCTGTCTGCGGCGCAGGTTAAAAAACAGATGCACTGCCGCCATCAGGGCCAGACCGGCGATGTCCGTAATCAGGGCGCTGTCAATCAGCAGCACCGCCGCGGCGAACAGGACCGCCCGGCCCAGGAAGTGGATGGGCGCGTTCCAGATATACCCCTGCATGGAGCAGGCCAGACAGTAGATGCCCACCACCGCGCCGGCGAAGGCCGTCAGAATCGCGAAGGGCGTCCCGTCGAAAAGCAGCACGTTGTTGTACACAAAGAAGAACGGCAGCAGGAACCCGGCGATGGAGAGGCGGAAGGCCTGGAAACCGCAGCGGCTCGGGTTGCAGTCCGCGATTCCGGCGGCGGCGTAGGCCGCCATGGCGACGGGGGGCGTCACGTTGGAGATGATTCCATAGTAGAACACGAAGAGATGGGCCGCCATGGGAAGCACGCCCAGCTGAATGATGGCCGGGGCCACCAGGGCCGCCAGAACCAGGTAGCAGGCGGAGCTGGGCAGACCCATGCCCAGGATAATGGCCGCCAGCATGGTGATGACCAGCAGCAGCGCCAGCCGGCCGCCGGCAATCTCCACCAGGATGGAGGACAGGCGGTAGGAAAGGCCCGTTCCCGTCACCGTGCCGATGACGATGCCCACCACGGCGCAGGCGATGGCCACTGTGCAGCAGCCCCGGCCTGCGGAATAAAGGAACTGCACCAGCTTCTCCCGGGTCAGCCGGGTCTCCTTGCTGGCAAAGCTCAGCGCCAGGGTGAAGAGGAACGTGTAGACGCCGGAGCGGGTGATGGTGAAGTTCAGGGGGCCGATCATCAGAATCAGCACCAGCATGGGAGTGAACTTCCAGATTCCCCGGATGGTCCGGCTCAGAGGCGGCAGCTCCGAGCGCTTCAGACCCACCAGCCCATGGCTGAGGGCATACAGATCCACGGCGATCAGCAGCGCCACGTAAAAGAGAATGGCCGGAATCAGGGCGGCCTTGACCACGTCCCAATAGCGCACCTGCAAAATCTCCGCCACCAAAAACGCGGCGGCGCCCATGATGGGGGGCATGATCTGACCGCCGGTGGAGGCGGTGGCTTCCACCGCTCCGGCAAACTCCCCATCATAGCCGATGCGCTTCATCAGGGGAATCGTGAACGTGCCGGTGCCGATGACATTGGCGCAGGCGGAGCCGGAGATGGACCCGAACAGCGCGGAGGCCACCACCGCCACCTTGGCCGGACCGCCCCGGAATACGCCAAAGATGGAGGAGGCCAGCTCCGTGATGTAGTCGCCGACGCCGGTGACGGCGAAGAGGGCCCCCAGGATGATGAACACACAGATAAAGGTGGCGGCGGAATTCAGCGGAGAGCCGAAGATTCCCTCCGAGGTATAGCAGATCAAGTGGATGAAGCGGGTGAACTTCATGCCGCCGTGGCGCAGAATCAGCGGGAACATCTTGCCGAAGAAGGCGTAAAAGATAAAGAACGCCACCACGACCGCCAGAACAGGCCCCACCTTTCGCCAGGCAGCCACCAGGAGAATGCCGATGAACAGCACGCCGAAAACACTCATGGCGGCGGTGTGGGTGGTGCTGTCAATGGCCAGCTGTTTGGAAAGCGAGGTGATATAAACGGTTACGATACAGCCCGCCGCCAACAGGGTCAGGTCCAGTATCCGCATGACCCGGCGCTTTTCGTCCTGGTGGTACAGGCCGATGAACAAGATTGCAATGACAAACGTCAGGTGGATGGATTTCTGCGCGATTCCGGAAATCGCACCGAAAAACGCGGTGTACATCTGAAAGGTTACAAAAGCGACGCAGAGAACCAATTCCATTTTCTGAATTACTTTTGACATCATCATCCCTCCTTGACCCCCTGCGCGGTCCGGCTGGAAAACCCCTGTCTTCCGAACCGCGCGTGTTTTCCCTGGTTTCCATTGTTCTGTCTCTCACCCGCTTCTCTTATGCGAAAGTTTTTCCCTCCGGTTTGGGTTTTGTGCTGAATTCATTGTACGTCCGGCGCATTCATAAGTCAAACACGTATATTTTATATAATCCATTGGCGTTTTTTATAATTGGATGATTGGGCGGATAAAATGCTGTACAAGCAGCCCTTCCGTGTTATAATAAACCCTGTGGAAAAAGCTTCTCATCTCAGACAGATAGGCGGAACAACGGACATGAACATCAAGGACTTGGAAAACATCATCACCGTAATTGAAGAGGGAAACATTACCAGCGCCGCCAAGCGCCTTTTCATGTCGCAGCCCTCTTTGAGCCAATGTATTCAGCGGGTGGAGGCGGAACTGTCTACCACGCTGTTCATCCGCACCAAGAGCGGAATCGAACTGACGAACGCTGGCCGGGCCTTTCAGGAGACGGCGGAGAAGGTCTGCAAAGAGTACCGGGACCTGGAGAATCGGCTGGCGGACCTGTCCACCCTCCATACCGGCTATCTGGTGGTGGGAATTCCGACGCTGCTGAATGGATATCTTTTGCCGGAGGGCTACATGTATTTCCGCCAAAAGTACCCAAATGTACGAATCGACCTGTATGAGGACGATTCCAACCGCCTGGAGTCGATGCTGTTCCGCGGGAAGGTGGACCTGGCCATCATGTCCCTGCCGGTGGACCCCAGCCTGATTTCGGTGCCCATGATCTCCTGCGAGATGGTCTTGTGCGCCCCCGGCTGGTATGAACCCGGGGACGCGCTGCTGGACCCCCGGACCGGCGTTCTGGACATCCGGAAGCTGGATATGGAGCCCTTTATCTTTCCCCGCCCCTCCCAAAAGCTCCACATGGTGACGGAGAAGATTCTGAAAAAGGCCAATATCTCCGTACAGACAATTTTGAATACCCGCAGCTCCAAGGGGGCCATGCTATACTGCGCCCATGGCTTCGGCTTCACGATTCAGCCGGAAATCTCCGTGCGGTTCCACCGGCCGCTGCTGAACAACCGGGTGAAGTTTTTCCGGATTCCGCCGGAGTTCAACGAGCAGTGGGTGGTCGTCCTCTCCCGCAGCCGGAACGGCTACTTTTCCGAGGCCGCCCAAACCTTTATTCAGAGCATGCAGGAGTTTTACTCGCCGGACCCCCCCGCGGGCTGGTCCGGGGCCCAGGCCCCCTGAAGCGGCGGGCCGGGTTTCCTTTGACAAATCTGCCGGGATATGGGATACTGAAGGGGAAGACGCCGCCGCCCCGCCTCCCGGGCCGGGAGAACCGGCGGACCGGAAACAAGACATCATCGGGCCTCCGGGCCCTGGAACGGACAGGAGGATGTTTATGGAAGTACTGAGAAAGAAAAAAGGCTTTATCTGCGATATGGACGGCGTGATCTATCACGGGAACAAAATTTTGCCGGGGGTCCGGGAGTTTGTAAGCTGGCTGACGGAGAAGAAGAAGAATTATCTCTTTTTGACCAACTCCAGCCAGTATACCCCCAAGGAGCTTCAGCAGAAGCTGGCCCGGATGGGACTGGACGTGGACGAATCCCATTTTTACACCAGCGCCCTGGCCACGGCCTGCTTCCTGGACAGCCAGGCTCCGGGGTGCAGCGCCTATGTGGTGGGCGAGCACGGCATCATGAACGCCCTGTACGACAAGGGAATCACCTATAACGACGTGAACCCGGACTATGTCGTGGTGGGAGAGGCCTCCACCTACAATCTGGAGCAGATCACCAAGGCCATCCGCCTGGTGAACGACGGCGCCAAGCTCATCGGCACCAACCCGGACCTGACCGCGCCGGTGGAGGCGGGCATCGTCCCGGCCTGCCGGGCCCTGATCGCGCCGGTGGAACTGGCCACGGGGAAGAGCGCCTATTTTGTGGGCAAGCCCAATCCCCTGATGATGCGCACCGGCCTGCGCATGCTGGGCGTCCATTCGGAGAACGCGGTTATGATCGGCGACCGGATGGACACGGATATCATCGCCGGCATTGAGACGGGCCTGGACACGGTGCTGGTGCTCTCCGGCGTGTCCACACGCAAGACCTGTGACCAATATCCCTACCGTCCCGATTTCATTTTGAACGGCGTGGGGGAAATCCCGGAAAATTGACCTTCCCAGCGCGGCCCTGCCCGGTCTGAACGCGGACAGCCGTCTGCCTGGACCGGGCGGGCCGCGCCGGTTTGCCCGCCGCCGGTCAGAGAGATATGGGTTGCCAAGAAGGGAAAGAACTGGTATAATGATCGGGAAGAGCGGCTCACACACTGCGGCGCTGCTCCGCGCCCGCGGCCGCCGGAACCAACGGGAGAGGTATGACGCCATGAAGATGAATCAAATATTCCTGCTTTTGTCCATCGGGGCACTTCTTTTTTTATCCGCCTGCGGCCAGCAGGAGCCGCCTCCGTCCCAGGGAGAACCAGCGGAACAAACGGTGGAGCTCACCGTCTGGGGCGCCGAGGAGGACGCGGACCTTCTGGAGGAGATTTTTGCCTCCTTCCAGTCCCGCTATGCCGGGGAGGCGTCGTTCCGCATTCATTTTCAGCCTCAAAGCGAGTCCAGCTGCAAGGACGCGATGCTGGGAGACCTGGAAAACGGGGCGGATGTGTTTGCCTTTGCCGACGACCAGGCGGCCGCCCTGGCGGCCGCCGGAGCGCTGGACCCCATTGCGGACGCCGGAGCGGTCCGGGGGGCAAGCCTCTCCGCCGCAGTGGCCGCCGCCTCGGTGGACGGCGTGCTGTACGCCTATCCGCTGACGGCGGACAACGGCTATTTCCTCTATTACAACAAGGCGTACTTCTCTGAGGGGGACGTAGAGAGTCTGGACCGGATGCTGGAGGTTGCGGCGGCGGCCGGACGGAAGCTGACCATGGACTGGAGCTCCGCCTGGTATGTCTACGCGTTCTTCGGCAACACCGGACTGACGGTGGGCCTGAACGAGGACGGCCTGACCAACTACTGCACCTGGAACAGCACAGACGGTCCCATTACTGGCGTGGACGTGGCCCAAGCCATGCTGTCCATCGCCGCCAGCCCCGGCTTTGCCAGCCGGACGGACACGGAGTTTTTGGAGGGCGTGCGGAACGGCTCCGTCATCGCCGGAGTCAGCGGCGTGTGGAACGCCGTGGCCATTCAGGAGGCCTGGGGCGAGGATGCCGGCGCCGCCAAGCTGCCCGCATTCACCTGCAAGGGCGAACCGGTACAGATGGCCTCCTTCTCCGGCTGCAAGCTCATCGGGGTGAACGCCTATTCGAAAGAACCGGAGTGGGCGGCCCGTCTGGCGGAGTGGATTACCAGCGAGGAAAACCAGCGTCTCCGCTTTGCGCGGCGGGGCCAGGGTCCCGCCAACGCCAACGCCGCCGCCTCGCCGGAGGTACAGGCCTCTCCTGCCATCGCGGCGCTGCTGGCCCAGTCGGAGTTCTCCCAGCTTCAGCGGGTGGGGGGAAAATTCTGGGACCCGGTGACGGAATTTGCCGGCAACTGCGCCAGGGGGAATCCCTCCGGCGCGTCTCTCCAGGCCCAGCTGGACCGCATGGTGGAGGGTGTGACGGCGCGCTGAGCGTTTAGGGGAATCCAATCATTTTGGAGGGGAACATATGAAAGGCAAGCTCACATTGCAGCAGCGCCTGATCCTGCCCATCGTCCTGCTGGGGCTGGTAACGCTGCTGTCCAACATCCTGGCGGTGTCCGGCATCCACAACGTCCACGCCAACGCCGGAACCATTGTGGACGAGTACATGGTCAGCACGGCCCGGCTGGAGGAGGTCCGCTGGTCCATGATGGACATCCACCGCCTGGCGCTCAGCCATATCGTGGCGGCGGATCACGCCACCATGATCCGGCTGGTTCAGGAGATCAAGGCGGAGGAGGCGGAGCTGGACGGGAAGCTGTCGGACTACGCCGGTTTCGTGGCGGAGGAGGATCAGGCGGTCTACCGTTCGCTGCTGGAGGATTACGACGCCTTCAAGCATGCCTTGGTCCGGCTGGTCTGCGCCAGCGCCGACAGCAAGACCCTGGAGGCCTACGCCATGGCCAACGGGGACGTGGCCGCCCGAAGCAGCTCCGCAGAAACCAGCATCGACGCTCTCTCTGCCTCTGTGAGCGCCCAGGCGGAGGCGGCCCGGAGCCGCCTTTTCTGGGTGTATGTCACCGCCCTTGCCATCAGCGCCGTCACGCTTTTGATGGGGGTGCTTCTGGTGGCGGCGGCCCTGCGGATCATCCGGAAATATGTTCTCACCCCCATGCGGGAGGCCATGGGCACCCTTCAGGGAAGCTCCGAGCGGATTCGCGGCGTGGTGGGGGACGTCCGCAAACGGACCCGGACCTCCAGCGGCAGCGTCCAGGCGCTCTCCGGACTGACGGAGCAGCTCTCCGCCGCTTTGGAGGAGATTGCCGGCAGCACCGCCTCCATCAGCGCCAGCGCCTCCGGCACGCAGAACGACGCCGTCAGCATGGCGGAGGAGTGCTCCGCCATCACCGCCTACTCCGCAGAGATGCGGAACCGGGCGGAGGAGATGGAACGCTCCGCCCAGATGGAGATGGAGACCGTCCAGGCCAAGACGGCGGAGATCATGGCGCTTTTGAACGAGGCCATCGAGAAGAGCCGGAGCGTGGACCGCATCGAGATTCTGACCCAGGACATCCTCTCCATCTCCTCCTCCACGGACCTCATCGCCATCAACGCCTCTGTGGAGGCCAGCCGGGCCGGGGAGGCGGGAAAGGGCTTTGCCGTGGTGGCCCGGGAGATTCGCCGTCTGGCGGACTCCTGCGGAGAGACTGCCAGCCACATTCAGGAGGTCAGCGGAGTGGTCACCAGCGCGGTGGACTATCTCTCCCGCAGCGCCAGGGAATTGGCGGACTATCTGGAAAAGGCCCTTATGGCACAGCTGGAACGCTCCGTCCAGTCCGGGCGGCAGTACCGGGACGACGCCGCCTATATCCAGGGCTCCATGGAGTCCTTCAACGCCCAGGCGGATCGCCTGCGGAGCGCTATGGCGGAGGTGGCCGCCTCGATTTCCAGCATCTCCGGCGCAGTGGACGGCGCGGTAGACGGCGTCACCGGCGTGGCGGACAGCACCCGGGTGCTGGTGGACGACATGTCGGGCATCACCGCCGGCATGGACACGAACCAGGAGATCGTGGGGGAGCTGCAGCGGCAAACGGACGTGCTGGCGAACCTGTAAAGACCTGTAAGCGGCAAGAAACCGGCGGCTTCCGAAGGGGGAAGCCGCCGGTTTTTTCCGTGAGGTCAGTCCGCTTTCTTGGCGCCGCCACTGTTGAGAGCCACGGCCTGTCCATCTGTCGTAACATTTTTCAGCGCCTTGTTGAGGGCCCGCTTGTCATCTATAAAAGCGGATGCTTTGGACTCGACGGCAGGATTCGGCCGGCAGGACCTTATAAAGCCCGTCTATCAAAAGCAGCGGACAGACCGACAGGATCTGTCCGCTATATGATTTAGAGAAACAGCTCGCAGTCCTTACGGACGGAGCACGCCTTTTTCAGCGCCAAGCCCGCCGCGGCAACCATGGCTCCATTGACCTTCCTGGCTCCCTGGGGGCAGCGGACGACGCAGCGCATGCAGGAGATGCACTTTTCTTCGCCGGCCTTTCGGAGATCGTCCGGGCGGATGGCCTGAGCTGGGCACTGCTTCGCACAGAGGCCGCAGCCGGTGCAGCCGCTTCCGGCTTTCGGAACCATTCCGACGCCTCCAGTCTTTTTGTAGGGCCGGTTCCCCGGAAGGGGAACCGCCAGCTCCCGCTTGCCCTGGCGGTATTTCTCCAGGATTGCGCGGGAAAACCTTTGCAGCTCCTCGGTATCCTGTGTGTCAGGCCGTCCGGCGGCGTATTGATGTAAGATCGAGTGCTCCGCTACGGCGGCAGCGGCGGCAGAGACGAGAAAGCCGCAGCGCTCCGCGCAGTCCTGTAATTCCACCAGCGTGTCCTCGTAAGCCCGGTTTCCATAGACGCAAACCAGGACGCAGCTGGCCCCGCCGCCCTGTATCCGGGCCAGCCGCTGAACTGCCAGCGGAGGGACCCGCCCGCCGAAGGAGGGAACCGCGATCAATACCAAATCCCCATCCTGAAAGGCTGCCGGAGGAACCGCCGGGTCCGTCAGGTCCACGGTTTCCACTTCCGCCGCCCAGGCTCCGGTGATGGCTTCCGCCACTCTCTGCGTTCCTCCGGTGGGGCTGAACAGCAGCTGCGCGAATTTCATAGGAATATCCCCCTTGTGTAAAATTTAAAGTTACAGCAAGAACAGTATATCCGCCGCCCGCTGTCATGTCAATATTTACAACGGAGTTTTTGTGTGGTATTGTAAAGCGGAAAGGAGGGAGGACTGTGCGCATCAGCACAAAGTGCTCCGTTGCCGTTCACTGCCTGCTGTTTCTGCACGAGTACGGCGAAAAGCAAAAGGTTACCAGCGGTCTTCTGGCGCTGTCTGCGGGCTGCAATCCCGTAGTAATCCGGGGCGTTATGAGCGCCTTGAAAAAGGCGGGAATCATCCGTGTCGCCGCAGGCAGCGGAGGCGCGTCGCTGCTCCTTCCGCCCGGCGAGATCACCTTGTACCGTATCTATATGGCGGTGGAGGAAGGCGGGCTTCAGAATCTGATTGGGATTCATTCCATGCCCTCACCGCTGTGCCCGATTGGGCGGAATATCCGTGCTGTTCTGCAAAAGCCCTATGAAGCGGTTCAGTCCGATATGCGGGAAAGCCTTCAATCCGTCACATTGGCGGATTTCATTGCGGAATACCGCAAGATCGAGATATGACCTTTATCCAGCCCAATCCTTGAAAATCACTTCACAGCATTGCAGTTAAGGTTTGCTCCGCAACCAAAAACCGCTCGGAATACAAGCAACATGGGCAGAAATGTGGTATCATGATTTCCAGCCCCTTAACGCCGCCGATGCAGTTGTAGTTCTCTGAAATCTCTTGTTGTGGTATAATCTGTAATTCCGCATAAATTTTCTACTTACGCCTCCATGGTTGTAAGCGGGATTTTATGAGGCGCTTGTACCTTGCTGCAAAAATAACCAGCAAGGTACGATATGAACTGTAAATCAAAATATTTGCGGAACTATAGATAATCCTCCTGGGAAAGTATGATCGCCTGGGTAACCGTACACAGCGCCGGCCGCCTCGTCATAGCTGACGCCTTTTTCCAGATAGGGGATCATCTTTTTCATAGCCGTCAACGAGAAATTCCCCGCTTTGTTGAACAACAGAGGAAGCAGAGCTTGGATTATGGCGTCTTCCAGTTCCAGGCCGTCCAGCTGTTTCCGTCTCCCCTCATCTGCGGTCAGCCTGCGGGAAGGATGCCCCGCAGCCTGGATTCAGATATGATTCAGGTCCTGGCGCAGCTTGAAATACTCAAACGTGCAGCATGCTTTGAACGCCCGCAGTTCCGTTTGTTCAAATGTGCAGCTTCCCCACTGATTTCCCTTGCGGAAGGGACTGTCCCCGCTGGGAGAGCAGAATTTCGCAATAGCGGCGCCACTGATGCCCACGAGCTGCCATTCTGCCGCTGAGAGGCAAACAGCGCTTCCGCTTCCACCATATCCCGCGCAAGATATATGCACTCACGCCTGCATCCCTATAGACATACCGGCTTTCAGAATCCGCATCATGCGGGCCGTGCTCTCCTCCAAAGCCGGCGCGGCGTTGGCCATGGCGTCCTCCAGCGGCAGAATTCTGCTCACGGCGCTCATAACACTCTCAACGCCGCAGTTCAAAAGCGCCTCCGCACCGTCTCCCAAAGCGCCGCCAATGGCCAGGACCGGCACGTCCCGAACCGCCTTTGTCCGGGCGGCAACACCGGCGGGCGCCTTTCCGAACGCCGATTGGGCGTCAATCCGGCCTTCGCCGGTGATGACCAGGTCCGCCGTTTCCACCAGCGCGTCAAATCCGGCAAGGTCCAGTACCAGATGGATTCCGGACCGAAGCTCCGCATGGCAAAACGCCAGCATGGAACAGGCAATCCCCCCGGCGGCTCCGGCTCCCTCCGTTTCCGCAGCGGCGCAGTCAAGCTGGTCCTTTAAAATGGCGGCATAATGAGCTAGGGCATTGTCCAGCTCCCGCACCTGCTGAGGGGCCGCTCCTTTTTGAGGGCTGAAAACCGCCGCCGCCCCCCGCTCTCCGCAGAGCTTGTTTTTTACGTCGCAGGCCAGGATAAATTGGCACGCGCGGGCCTCCGGCATAAGGCCCTTTGTCTCAATGCGGGCGAGCCTGGTCAATTCTCCGCCGCCATAGCCCAGCTCCCGCCCCGCTTCGTCCTGAAAAGAAACGCCCAGAGCCTGGGCAAGTCCCATGCCGCCGTCTGTCGTGGCGGAGCCGCCAAGGCCCAGGACAATCTTTTTCGCGCCATGCTCCAACGCGTGGCGGATCAGCTCCCCCGTCCCGTAGCTAGTCGCCCGGACAGCGTCCCGCTCTTCCGCTCGCAGCAGCGGCAGGCCGGAGGCCGCAGCGGTTTCCACCACGGCGGTGTCCGCGTCCAGCACGCCATATTCCGCGGTGATCGGGCGGCCCAGCGGATCATGCGCCGCAACGGCGCGCTTTTCCCCGTGAAAGATGGTCACCAGCGCGTCTACGGTCCCCTCCCCGCCGTCCGCCACCGGAAGCAGAATCGTTTCCGCCTGCGGAAACACGGACCGGATGCCGCGGGAAACCGCCTGCGCGGCTTCCGGGGCGGAACAGCTTCCCTTAAAGGAATCCATCGCGATCAGTACTCTCATCGTATTCCTCCTTGTGCGTTCGACGTTTCCATCAGACATTTCCGGCGGTCTCTTTTGGCTGTTTCAGTCCGGCGAGGTCCCGATCGTATTTGATCGCGGAGCTGTGGTCTCCCGGCCCGTCCTTTCCGCGCCGCCGGAGGACTCCCCTTGCGGCGTCTGCCATGTCCCGCACACTCGGACTGTGACGCTGCTTTTCGCAAGAGGAAAAACCGGCACTCCGTTTCATCGGAGTGCCGGTTCCGTGCTTAGAGAAACTTCTTCAGGGCTCTCTCAATCAATACATGCCGCCCATGTCGGGAGCCGCGGGAGCCGGAGCGGGAGGCTCGGGCTTGTCGGCCACCAGGGACTCGGTGGTCAGCACCATGCCGGCGACGGAGGCGGCGTTCTCCAGAGCGGAGCGCGTCACCTTGGCGGGGTCGATGATACCGGCGGCCACCATGTCGCAGTATTCCTCCTTATAGGCGTCGAAGCCATAGCCCTTCTCGCCGGAGCGGACCTTCTCCAGAATGACGGAGCCGTCCAGGCCGGCGTTGGCGGCGATCTGGCGGATGGGGGCCTCCAGGGCCTTGGCCACGATGCGGACGCCGGTCTTCTCGTCGCCCTCCACGCCGTTCACCAGAGACTCCACGGCGGGAATGACGTTGACGAAGATGGTGCCGCCGCCGGCAACCACGCCTTCCTCCACAGCGGCGCGGGTTGCGTTCAGGGCGTCCTCGATGCGGAGCTTCTTCTCCTTCATCTCCGTCTCGGTAGCGGCGCCCACCTTGATAACGGCCACACCGCCGGCCAGCTTGGCCAGACGCTCCTGGAGCTTCTCCTTGTCATAGTCGCTGGTGGTGCTGGCGATCTGAGAGCGGATCTGGGCAACCCGGTCCTTGATGGCCTGAGAATCGCCCGAGCCGTCCACGATGGTGGTGGTCTCCTTGGTGACCTTCACCTGACGGGCACGGCCCAGCAGGGAGATGTCGGCGGTCTTCAGCTCCAGACCGACCTCCTCGGAGATCACGGTACCGCCGGTGAGGGTGGCGATATCCTGAAGCATCTCCTTGCGGCGGTCACCGAAACCGGGGGCCTTCACGCAGACCACGTTCAGGGTGCCCCGCAAGCGGTTGACGATCAGGGTGCTCAGGGCCTCGCCCTCCACGTCCTCGGCGATGATGAGGAGCTTCTTGCCGGACTGGACCAGCTGCTCCAGCAGAGGCAGGATGTCGGCGATGACGGAAATCTTCTTGTCGGTGATGAGGATATAGGCGTCGTCCACCACGGCCTCCATCTTCTCCATATCGGTGGCCATATAGGGGGTGATATAGCCCCGGTCGAACTGCATGCCCTCCACGACCTCGCTGTAGGTCTCGGCGGTCTTGGACTCCTCAATGGTAATGACGCCGTCGGCGGAGACCTTCTCCATGGCGTCGGCAATCAGCTTGCCAATCTCCTCGTCGCCGGAGGAAACCGCGCCGACCCGGGCGATGTCCTTGGAGCCGTCCACGGTCTTGGCCTGCTTCTTAACCTCGGCCACGGCGGCCTCAACGGCCTTGGCCATGCCCTTCTTCACCACGATGGGGTTGGCCCCGGCAGCCAGGTTCTTCAGCCCCTCGCCAATCATGGCCTGGGCCAGGAGGGTTGCGGTGGTGGTGCCGTCGCCGGCCACGTCGTTGGTCTTGGTGGAAACTTCCTTCACCAGCTGGGCGCCCATGTTCTCAAAGGGATCGTCCAACTCGATTTCCTTGGCGA
>Ga0073908_1001223_pt1 | contig 37496 bp, 30 predicted proteins | sample MucameincwithD2O_FD_65484 | JGI IMG/M metagenome (GOLD analysis project Ga0073908, IMG submission 65484) | Mouse cecum microbial communities from Vienna, Austria - Mucus amended microcosms incubated with D2O | ecosystem: Host-associated > Mammals > Digestive system > Large intestine > Cecum... | reverse complement strand
GGGGTTTGTGCCGCATCATCGCCGCGACCCGACGCAACCAGTATAACAATCCCGACAACCAGCGCCCCCAGCAATACCGCCGCACCGGCAAACCATTTCCATTTTTTGCGTACAAATATCGCCGCACGCGCAACAATCCCGCCGGGAACCCCGCCCGTACCACAAGAGCCAGAATCGGCCGCATCGGCATCCGCCGCACATTCTGTTGCCATCCCCATCTCACGCTTTATCTTGGCGACAACATCATCCGGATTCAGCCCCAGCTCCATCGCATAATTTCTGGCAAATCCCAAAATATAAACAGGTTCGGGGATTACTGAATAATCACCGTCCTCTAACGCCTGCAAAAACTCTTCCCGGATGCATAATTGTTTGGCAATTGTCGGAATCTCACGCTTGCGACGCCCCGTCGTACGGGCGTTGCGCAACATTTCCCCCGCGGTCATTTCCACATTTTGTACTTCTGTATCATTTACAATATTTTCATTCATGTTGATTAATTCCCCTGCTGATTGTTTTTATAATAGAATCTATATGTCCAAATCGCAACCCCAAAATTCATCAATTGCCACCCGCAGTTCGTCTGGGTCTATTATACCATTCACCCGGATACGAAATTCGGCAGAATTTGGCATCCCTGCGCTATACCATGCAACATGCTTTCTAAACATTGGCACCGCTGTTTTTGCACCATAATATTCCAGTGAATATTCTAAATGACGACGCACGATATTGCCGACATTTGTTGGCGCCGCACCACCCCCAATGGTCCCTATAATCCAGGGCCGCCCCAGCATTGCACGCCCAATCATGGCCCCCGCATAGCCCAGTTCGGACGCACGGCTTAAATCATCAGCGCATCGTATGTCTCCATTTGCAATAACCGGCAGAGGACACCCGTGAACATCCGGCAGCACCGCGGGTCCCAGATACAACTGGGCCCGCGTACGCCCGTGCAATGCAACAAATTTAACCCCGCAGTCGGCGGCAACATTTATCATATCGCGCCAGTCGCGATGCGCATCATCCCACCCCAGGCGCGTTTTTATAGAAACAGGAATCTGCACCGCATTTACAACCGCACGCATAATATCCCCGGCCAGACGATGGTCGCGCATCAAAAAGGCGCCCGCACCGGCACGCGTGGCAACCTTTGGCACGGGACAGCCCATATTTATATCAATCCATTTGGCGCCGGCATCCTGCAAAATTCGCGCCGCATCCGCCATCAGACCGGCATCCGCGCCAAAAATTTGGGCACCGACGGGTCCTTCTTCATCATATCTGTCAAAATTACGCAGACAATTTTTGCGTCCCCCAACCAGCGAATGGCATGAAATCATTTCCGTTACAATCGGGGCGTTGGGTGCAAATTCGCGCACAATGCGTCGAAATGGCCGATCCGTAACGCCCGCCAGAGGTGCTGCAAAAATTTGATTATTGGTAAACATTTATGATATAATGACAAACATGTGGGAAAAAATCAAAAATTTATTTGGCTTTATCGGGCGTGCATGGTCGGGCAGCATTCGCGGCAAAATCGGTGTTTTGTTCGCACTATTTGCCGGATTTATGTTTATTCGCATCTTTTGGGGCGAGGTCAACGTCCAAAAATTCATAATGAACATATGGCGTTTGAATGCGGAACAGCAACAGCTGGCCACGGAACAGAAAAAGATGGACACCCTGGCCCGCCATATAGAACTGATTCAGAATTACAGCCCCGACTATGTCCAGGAACTGGGGCTGCGATACCTGAACATAGGCGATCCGAATTTCAAAATTTTGAAACTGTAAGTCAGTTTAGATATAATATCACACCATTTAAGTACGTGGCAAACCCCAGCCACAATATATATGGAACAACCATGTATGACGCGCCACGGTTGATAGAGTAAAATGACCGCATCATCCATATTGAAATCACCAGCAATGCAACGCTGACCGCAAATGCGACACCTATCAAATGTGCGCCAAAGAACAAATAAGTCCACAATCCGTTTAATATCATCTGGGCGCCAAAGAGAGTATATGCCCGTGTCTTGCCGGAACCACTGCGGGCGGTGTTCATAATCAAAAACAGTGCCAGCCCCAACAGCGCATACAAAATAGTCCACGCGACACCAAAAATCCAGCCATCAGGTGTTATCACAGATTTGTTAAGTGCATTATACCATGCATCCGACGCACCACTTGGCGTGAACATAATTCCGAAAAAGCCCGGCAGAAACGCAAAAAACATTGCACAAATAAACTTTAATATTTTTTTCATATAGCGCACCTTTTTATAATTCTATTATAACATTGTCACCGCCATATCTCACACAGGAACCTTTTCGTGTAATAAGTATAAAAAATATTAGAAATTTCAGATAAAATTTGTAATAATATACACTGGAGTTGAGAAGACGCACCCGTGGGCCCGAATTTCGGGCCCACGCTGAAAAAAAGGCCGCATACGCGGCCTTTTTTAATACAGTTTGATTACAGAATTACTGCTGCTGTTCGCAAACCTCTACTGCATACAGAGCCTCGCCGTCAACGGTCGGATTTACACCCAATACGCGATAGCATGTTCCACCGACACCCTCAATAGTGTTTGCCGGAACAACGTCGATATAAACATTTTCAACATCCGCCAGGATTTCTTCGCTCGGGGTAACCGACAGGAACATCGCGTTCTTGTCCGCATTGCGAACCGCATCCAATTCCGGAACAACCGGGCATTTTACCAAGAAATCGCCACGTTCACCAACCGCGATTTTCTCGCATTTCTGGCCCAAAATTTCAACAGTGTTATCCTTGCTGTTGCAACCAGCCAACAGTGCGCCACACAATACGGGCAAAACAAAAATTTTCTTCATTATTTTCTCCTTTTTTCCTTTAAAATAAGAAACGACACAGCAACCCGGCTTTTGCCATACGACACGTTCAACAATTTGACAGCGTCCTACGGGAAATCACATGAGTTAATTTATTCTAATCCCAAAAAAAACACCCCGCAAGAACTATTTTTAAGAAACAAGACCTGAAAATAGTTCCGGCAGATAAAGCACATACTTGAAATTGACAAAAATTTAATATACAATATAGGACATGCGCCCTTAGCTCAGCTGGATAGAGCATCGGATTTCTAATCCGCAGGTCGCAGGTTCGAATCCTGCAGGGCGCGCCAATAATAAAACGGAGGGGGCGTAATATGGCACTTAAAAGTTTGATAAATTTCTTGAACGAAGAAAAACCCGTAAAGCAATATTATGGCCAAATTGACACATACCAGGCGGCGGTCAAGGCTTTAAATTATCTGGTATACTGTGCACGCAATAAAAAGAACATAACATATAAAATACTGGCCCAGCATTCCGGCATCCCGCAAGAATACATCGTACACCACCAGTTAAGCAAAATTTCCGCACGCATTTTGGATGCCATACATTATTACTGCCTGGCGTATGGATTACCGCCACTGGCCGTACTGTGCGTAAAGGCGTCGACCGGCTGGCCGTCACCCGAAGGCGTGGAATCAATTACCCGCGAATATGTACAAAAATATCCCAATCTGCACAACAAGTCTTTTGAGCAGATAATCAGCTATGTCCGTGATGAAATATCAAAATATAACTGGAAACCCGTCATGGCAAAAAACAAGCTGTCCGAGAATCTGCCGGATGAGGTAAAAGACGAACTTTATGACCAAATCAGCCTGGAAGTAATCGAAACAATAAAAACAGAGGCAAAAAAAGAGGTTCGCGAAGAACAAGAAATTGCCGGAATTACAACTATTCGTAACACGTCACGGTGCGGTGCGGTACTGCTGTTCATTATGGGATTATTCATATTGGCCTATTCTATGTTTGGTGACTGGTTTTTATGCGGTTATATGGGCCACCAGGCGGCATGCCTGACAACAAAGTCTGAATATATTTTCAGCTTGGCCTGGTTGTTATGGATACCGATGTGCCTGTTGCTGTGGAATGCATCAAACCTGATACTGATAATAAAGAAAGACTTTTTCGACAAATCCAGTTTCAGAAACAGAGACTGATGGAATTTGAATCTGGACAGAGATAAAAAACGACCCCTTTTTGGGGTCGTTTTTTTATTCTTTTATCTTGTTTTTCAAATGCACCAGCTCAATAAACATATATATATCCGACGCAGCATACAACAGTAATATTATCGCCAGCGTATATATCATTGTAATTGCGCCAACAATTGGAAAGAACATCAGCAGAATCGCCAACAAGAACAGCACCACCGCAACAGTTAAATCCATTGCATAATGCCCCACGCGGGCGCGTGCCATATTTATTGCAAATATCAGTGCCTTTATCGCCTTGAACAGCAACAGCGCAATAAACACATACACCACACCCATAAATGAATCAACCGGGTATGCACAGAACAAAACACCCAAAATAATGTTTACCAAACCGAATATAACATCTATCCAGCCACCACCGGGCGCACGTGACACCATAAATCCGGCAATCGTGCGATACAGCCCGAACAGGATAAGCGCCACCCCAACAATAAATGTCATCATCGACAACATTGCAATCGGACGAAATACGATTAAAATAGCGGCAAACCCCAGCAATGCCGCCTCGCATATCAACAGCGGCGCACTGCGGTTATACAAATTTTGAATATACGCAAACATCGGATTACGCGTACGACGCTCTGATTGCGTGGATGATTTATTTTTTTGCTTTGGTTTTTCTCTTGCCATTTGGCCCTCCTGTTTTTTGTTATAATTTTATCATATTTATTGCCGACACCCCTTAGGCGTTTATTCCGCGACGTTTTTTTTGATACATCGACATTCGGGCATATATCAGCCAGTACAACGGTTTTGGCAACCTGTGAAAACGCGCCAGCGCAACCGCCAGATTCTTTTTTATAAAATGGTCGCTGCGCGGCGCAAAAACGCCGTTTACATACAATCGGCGACGCCATAAAAACTCTATCGCCGCCAGGTCTGCAATACGGCCCGAATTCGGACGCCGCCCCGTTCTGGAATAATATTCGCGTAAGATACTGCGAAACAAGCGCCCATTACGCCCCAAATACGGTAGCACAAAATCACGCCAGCGTTCATAAATACCACCGTTGCAAAAATCAAACACACCGCAGATATTGCCCTCTTGGTCCACCACGGAATTAGCGCCCTTCATCCCCATATGCACAAACACCATGTCATCCGCATCCACCGGCGCATTAACAATGCGCCTATAGTTTCGGGCAAAGCATCGCATCTGGCCCGGCGTCATAAAACGTCCCAGCCATTGTGAAATCTCGCCCCAGTCACAATACGGCACCGTATCACTCAATGTTGGCACACGCCGTACCAGCGTGCCGGTATCCAGAGCATGCAACTCTCCCAAGAATTGCGCGTACGAGCGTGCCAAATTCCGCTGGCGACGCGGCGCCCATGAATATTTGTGCCAAGACCATTTTCCGCCGGTTATCATTTTGTGTACGGCAAATTCATGCCCGCCCACAGAAACAATATCTATACGCGGAATGGGAACACTAACACCATGACGCACGGCATCCACAACCGCCGCCTCTGCCGCATAAACATCAACGCTTTTATGTGGGAACCGACATATATTGCCCCCAACCTTAAACGCCATTGAATCAGTACCACAGCCTGCAAAATTTATTTCCTCGCCCGGAAAGCATTCCACCAAAAAGCGCTGTATTTCGTCCCGGCTCATGTCAAAGCCTATTGCCCGTCGCTTATCTTCAGCCCCAGGTTCTCTGGGCTAAGCTTTCCGGTCGCCGCCAAAACAGCAAAATAAGCGGCCACCTTTCCATGACGCGCACGTGTCAGCGACACGCGAGAATTTAGCAACTCCTGTTCTGCATTCAGCACATCCAGAACCGTTCGCCGACCGCGTGCCTGTTCTTCGCGGGTGCCATCCAGCGCCAGCTGGTTAGCACTGACCGCGGCCTGGGCGGCGTTTATTGCATATGTCTGGGAATCGTACATATTCCATGCCTGGCGCAGGCGCTCTACAATTGTTCGGCGCGCATCAATTGCCTGCTCCTGGATTCCGGCAACAGTATATCGCACTTTTTCCACATTTGCGGCGGCATTGCCCTTGTCGTAAAGCGGCATGCTTAAATATATTCCTACACGGCCGTCTCGCAGTTTGTCGGCAACAGGAATATCGTTTATCTGCATCGCAGAGGCTTTTATATCCACTGACGGCAAGCGCGATTTTCGTGCAACGGTAATGTTTTCCCGGGCGGCGGCCTCTTGCGCATTCAGCGCCATTATAACAGGATGGTTGCGCATTGCGTATTCCTCGGCCGCCTGGACTGATTCAGGGAATAAATGCTGAACTTTTTTCAGGCTGATTTCTGTATATTTTTCATCCGCACAACCGTATATGCGACGAAAAGTTTCCAGCGCATTGTCATATTCCGCACGCGCGTCGATGGTTTGATATTTCGCCCCCTCAAGACGTGCCGACGCCTGGGCGACATCGGTTGCGGTTAAAACACCAACCTCTTGCTTTTGACGGCACAGGTCATAATATTCCTGTAAAACATGCTGGTTGTTCTTTTTCAGGTTCCAAACCTCGTCTGCGTTTAAAACATTTATATATGCGTTTATTGCATCCAGAAAAACCTGCTGTTGCGTTGCATACAGCGATGCCTGGCGGGCGGCAACGATTCCCTTGGCCCCCTTTATTTTCGCCATTGTGGAAAAGCCCTGAAACACGTTTTGCTGAAATGTTGCGCCGATTTCAGTGGGCGTCGTATCAAACGTCTGGTCAAAAAATTTAGTCCGGGCCACGCCGGCATTTGCAGAAATACCCAAATACGGCTTCGTTTCAGTCCGGGCCGCGGCCAGCTCGCTATCGGCAACACCAACGGCCGCACGCGCCTCTGAAATAACGGGGCTGGTGTCATATACACCCTGCAATGCGGAATAAACATCCGCCGCCGCCGGTGTCGCAGACAATACAACCGCCAAATTAAAATACAATATACCCTTCATGTTTCTTGCCTCTCCTATAGCGTGGTTTTAAACTTTTTAATAGCGATAACCCAAATCAAAATTCCAACTATAATCATTATAAACGAGTGCTGGGCGAAATACGACCAGTCGGGCCCTTTTAATATTATGCTGCGAACCATATAAGAATAATGACTCAGCGGGTTTATATAACTGATATATTGCAACGCGGCGGGCATGTTTTCCGTAGGAATCAACGCCCCGGACAACATCAGCGACAAAAACGCTACAATTACAATCCCCAGCAATGCCTGCTGTTGGTTCTTGGTAAAGTTTGCCAGCAACACTGCAATTGCACTGCCCGGAATGCAAAACACTAAAAACCCCAGCACAAACATCAACCCCGACCCAACAAACGGCAGTCCGAAAACAATAAGCCCTATTATCAAAATAGAGAGCATTATTAAAAAGGAAACCATGACATACGGCAAAACCTTGCCCAGAATTATGTCGTACTTGGACACAGGACACGAAATCAGTGTTTCTATCGTGCCGGTTTCCTTTTCCTTGGCTATGGAAATCGTTATCAAAACCAACAGCGCGATAAAAACCAGTACGGCAATCAGCGACGGAACCATAAACCATTTCGTATCCAGCTGGGGATTGAATAAAATACGCAAATCAAACGCAATCGGCGACGCAGGCAGCGCATACCCCATTTCCGCCGCCGCATGCGCAACCACCCCGTGCAGATATGCCTCTATGCTCTGGGCTTTTAAAATATTCATGGAATCTATTAAAATCTGAACCTGGCCCTCGCCGCGCATAACGGCCCGGGTTAAACCACCATCGGGCGCAACAATTGCAACATCTGCACGCCCGCTTTGCACGGCGGCGACAACATCCTTGTCTGTATTGGGCGCCCGCACAAACCAGCCAGAGCCGATGGCATGATTGTAAATCTTTTCCATCATTACGTCATGTGTCCCGACATCCACCGCCAGACGCAGATTTTTAGCCTCCAGCGTTATCGCCCCGCTAAGCACGACCAGCTGAACCGCAGGCATGACCATAACCGCCACCAACAGCACAGGATCGCGCAACAGGCCGATTATCTCTTTCTTAAAAAAGCCTATTAACTTTTTCATTCCAACGTCCTTTTGAACCGCCCCAGACATGCGACCAGCAAAACAAACGCCTGCAACCCCAACAAGGCAAACAGCACCCATAAATCGATTACAGAGCTGCCCTTTAGAAACTGGTCGCGCGTTATATCCATGTAAAAACGGGCCGGAAACAGTGACGAAAACAGCTGGTATCCGCGGTTCATATATTCAACCGGAAACACAAAACCCGACAGAACAACCGTCGGCAACAAACCGATTATGCATGCGAACTGAATTGCAACTTCTTGCTTGTGTGTGGATATTGATATAAACAGGCCTATGGCCAAATACCCCAATATAAACAACAGTGTCCCCAAAACAAGAGTCAAATAGTGGCCCGCAAACGGAACACCGAATACCACGCGAGCAACAATAAACACCAAAATAAATCCGACAAAGCTTAAAATGGCATACGGCAGCACCTTGCCCAGTATAATCTCCAGCGATGTCGCAGGCGTAGACAACAGCATTTCCATCGAGCCTCGCTCCCACTCGCGACATATGGTAAGCGTTGTCAGCATAATCGCAACCAGCGCAATAATAACCGCCGACAGCCCCGGCACCGAAAACCATCTTGAATTTAATTCCGGGTTAAACATATACCGCGTCTTAAAAGACAGGCTTTCCGTTGCCATATCGCGCGGCATGTCCATTATTTTAAAATAGGCGTTTCTGTTTATTGTATTCAAATAGTTTACAACCGCCATAACCGAAGAGTTGTCCGCCCCATCCAGCAAAATCTGAACATGTCCGGTACCGCCGCCCAAAACATCTTTTTCGAAATTCGGCGCAACAGACACCATAACGCGCGCCCGTTCGTCGACAATGTTGGAAAAGCCGTCTTCTGGACTTTCTATGGTAAACGGCCTGAAATAATTCGAGCTGGCAAACGTTTCCATCAGCTTACGCGAACTTTCCGTTCTGTCCGCGTCATGATATGCCATGTTTATAGACTTTACATTGAACTCTATGGAATTACCCAGTATCAGCACAATTGCCAGCGGCAACATCAGCGCCATCAACAGCGTAAACGGGTCACGAAATATATGCTTGAACTCTTTTGAAAATATTGCACCCATGCGGCGCATTGAAAACATCTTCATCGGTTCTGCCCCTCTACCAGGCGGATAAAAACATCCTCCAGTGACGGCTGTATTTTTTCAATTTCAAAATCAGCCTTGTATTTCTTTAGCGCGGCCGTGACATTGACGCCATCTTTGAACTTTACGTGCCAGTGCCGCCCGTACGGCTCGCATATGTCCATATCGGAATCCGCCACAATTGATGTCACACGGCCGCGCGGCGTAAAGTTATACAGCGAATCCCCGAATGTCTGACGCTTAAGGTTTTCCGGCGAGTCTACCGCAATCAGTTCCCCCGCCCGCATCAGCGCAATACGGTTACAGTTTTCCGCCTCGTCCATGTAATGGGTCGTAACAAAAACCGTTTTTCCATCTGCGGCCAAATCTTTTATCAACCGCCAAAAACGATTGCGCGACACCGGTGCGACACCTGCGGTGGGTTCGTCCAGAAAGACAATCTTTGGATTGTGCAACAGCGACACGCACAGTGCCACCTCTTGCTTTATTCCGCCGGGCAAATTCTTTACCACTGTTGCCAGGCTTTCCTTAAAACCGATAAAGCGCAACAGGCGCTCTCTGTTTGCCAGATATTCCTGGCGCGACAGTCCGCGCAGTGCGGCCGCAAAATCAAAATTTTCTTTTACCGACAGCCCGTCATACAACGTAAAACGCTGTGACATATAACCGACCTTTTGCTTTATTATATTTTCACGGCCGGCGGTAAAGTGTTCGCCATCAATTATCACATCCCCGCGACTGCCGGGCAGCAAACCACACAACACACGTATTGTGGTTGTCTTGCCGGCACCGTTGGCGCCCAGAAATCCAAATATTTCCCCCGGCGCCACGCGAAAAGAAACATCGCGAACGGCATAAAAATCACCAAATATAACCGACAAATTACGAACATCAACAATTGGGGCGGTCATTTTTCACCCCCGCGTTTCAAAAAGAATTCGTCAAAATTTGAACAACCATACCGAGTCAGCAAATCACGCGGCTCGCCGCTGGCCAGGACGCGTCCCTCCTCCATCAAAACAACCTCGCTACAGCGTTCGGCCTCGTCCATGTATGCGGTGGTCATAATCACTAAAATTCCTTGCGCCAGCGATTCATGCAACAGGCCCCAAAACTCGCGCCGACTGATTGGGTCGACCCCATTGGTCGGCTCATCCAGCAGCATAACCCTTGGCGATCGCAACAGTGCACACATCAGCCCCAGTTTCTTGTACATCCCACCAGAAAGGTGCCCCGCCGGACGATGTAAAAATTTTTCCAGTCGCGCCAAATGCACCAGCTCTTGCTTTTTTTGCGCATACTCCGAATCACCTATTCCATACAGCTTTTTAAAAAAATCCAGATGTTCGTTTATAGACAAATCTGCATACAGACTCTGGCTTTGCGGCATATATGCTATGTTTTCTGAAAAATCCGAAAAGCTTATTACACGCCCATCCGCGCGGTATTCTATATTACCCGCCGCGGGCTGCATCAGACGCAGCATCAATCGAAACAACGTGGTCTTGCCCGCACCGGCCGGACCAATTATGCCATACAGCTTTCCTGTTTCAAAACGCATGGAAACATTGTCCAGCGCGGATACCGCCTTGAACTTTTTCGATACGTTGGAAATATTTATCTCGACTTTATTCATCGACCAACGCACTTTCAATTGTCATGCCTGATTTTAACGTCAAATCAGAATTTTCAAACTGCACCTTTACCCCGTATACCAGACGCGTGCGCTCTTCGCGTGTTTGAACGTTTTTCGGGGTAAACTCGGCCTCTTCGCTGATTTTAACTATCTTGCCTTGAAACTGTTTATCATCGGCCTCCGGCAAAATGCCTGTAACAATCTGCCCCACATGCAGCTTGTGCAACATTGTATACGGAACATAAAAATAAGCCCATATTTCATACGGATTTGCCAGTGATATCAACACCGTTCCGGGTGCCACAACCTCTCCCGGCTCACGAAACTTGGTTGTTATAATTCCATCAATTGGCGCCGTAATGCGACACCACTGCAATTTCAAGTCATTGTCTTGCTTGTTCCGGCTAAGCACGTCAAATTCCGCCTGGGACATGTGTCCGCGTTCTGACAATGCCTGGGCACGCCCATAATCATTATCTATCTGCGTCGCCAGAATTTTGTATGTATCACAGCTAAGCTCCATCAGGCGCTGGCCCCGAATGACATAGTCGCCCTCAGATACAAACACATCGGAAATATCAGACGCCACGCGCGCCGCCAGTGTAACCTTGGTCGTTTCAAGCGTACCCGCATACATAAATGGCCCCGATGTCAAAACATGCTTTAACACAACCGCGCCGGCACACAATGTGGCAACGGCGGCAACAATATACACAACACGCCGCCGCTTTTTTGTCGCATCAGCGGGCGTTGTTTCAGATTTTGTATTCTGTTTTTTTACCTTGGGCATTTTCTCTCTCCTGAATGCTTTAAGTACTAGGATTATTGTCGTCTCATAATTATTACATTTTTTAATAAAAATTCAAGCTTCTATATTCAAGAATAAATACCCTTACTTAAAAATAGCACTGGATTTTATTCATAAAATATGTAATACTCTTTAAAGAGATGAGAAGGCAAAATCCGGTCCACCAGGACCGGATTTTTTATCGAAATAATGTATTTCCCATGAATAAAAAGTTGACACAAACCACAATCACAACTATAATTTTTGTCAACCTTATAAAAGAAATTGTTATGCATCAGAAAAATACGCAAAACATTGCCAAGTACACCGATTATATAATATCGCAACATGATTTTAATTTATTAGACAAATACACAGATAATGCCGACCAAAATATTAAGAAAATAAAAGAAATACTGGCGCGATATAAAAAAACCGAAAAAGAACAGCTGACGCCAGAATCTTGTCATCGTATATTGGGCGACCTGTATAACAATGTTGTATACTACAATCATGACACGGAAAAATGGAACCGTAATTTCTATAACGGATGTTTCATTATGGATCAAGAGGTTGATACAGCAACCGCAAAAAAACTTAAACAAGCCTTGGAAACAATACCGCAATTTTCAAAGAAATATGAACTGGTTGCAAATATAACACTAATAGTTAGCAAACGCGACTTCCCCGGCTATGAAAAATGGGCACATAATGTAAAACATTGCGCTACGGGAACCGCAACAGTTGGAAACCTGATAGTACGCAACAAATCCAGGGGCCGGCTAGAACTATGGTCTCCTGCATGGATTGGCGTTGAAAATTGCGGCGCACAGAGCTACTGTGTACTGCGCAGCGCCAGCTGGTTTGCGGACAGCGTGGTCCTGAATAATGATTTTCGTGCAACCTTACTTTCAAAACGCATCAGATAAAGCACAAAAATTAAACTCAATTTTGATACAACTCGGCGATGGCCGATAAAAAACAACCTTTAGTTGTAGATTGCTTTCCTAATCGGCATTGATATAATTGACCAGTAGTAAATATCTCACGATTCAACGTTGTAGATTGCTTTCCTAATTGGCATTGATATAATACAAAACCCATAGGTTCATGCGTGCCCGGGGTTGTAGATTGCTTTCCTAATTGGCATTGATATAATCTTTTTAGTCTGCAATTAAATCATTGTAATGTTGTAGATTGCTTTCCTAATTGGCATTGATATAATAAAAAAAAATCAATTATAACCACGGCATGAGTTGTAGATTGCTTTCCTAATTGGCATTGATATAATGGAGTGTACAATATCGCCAGCACATGCAAGGTTGTAGATTGCTTTCCTAATTGGCATTGATATAATGAAAACCATTTCCAAACTTGAGCATAACGAGTTGTAGATTGCTTTCCTAATTGGCATTGATATAATGAACAGTATCTGAAATAAAATTAACTAAATGTTGTAGATTGCTTTCCTAATTGGCATTGATATAATAAGACCGTTGAGGAAATTCGCGACGCGACAGTTGTAGATTGCTTTCCTAATTGGCATTGATATAATAAGACCGTTGAGGAAATTCGCGACGCGACAGTTGTAGATTGCTTTCCTAATTGGCATTGATATAATCGAGAAGAACAGTAATAATCCGTAGAAACTGTTGTAGATTGCTTTCCTAATTGGCATTGATATAATATTTCTTGTCATCATTATATAACCTCTACCGTTGTAGATTGCTTTCCTAATTGGCATTGATATAATACAAACGAAATAACCCGCTGAATATAGCGGGTTATTTCGCAATTATTTAAAGAAAAACTAGAACATAACAAGCTGCTTTGCACCTATTTTTTCTTGTTTTTTCGATTCGCCAACCAATATTTCCATATCAGCGAACTGCTTTTCTGTTACTGTCATTAGCCTAACACTTCCGCTTGGCGGAATCAAGCATTTTAGGCGTCCGACATGTTTTTCAACCTGTGCCATACCCTTACAAATTCTGGAATAAACAGACAATTGCATCATATAGTATCCATCCTTTAATAAAGCGTTACGGAATTTAGATGCTCGCTTTCTATCTTGTTTTGTTAGTGTTGGTAAATCAAAAAATACTATCATTCTCATAAATCGTTCCCCATATTGCGCCATTACTTAAAATCTCCCACATCCAACATAGAAAAATCAAATACAGGCAAAGATAATAAACGATAATCCTTTTGTCTTAATGTCTTGGCCAATGATGCCGACATTATTTCCACACATTTAAGTAATGATATGGCCTCACCATTCATATTTGCATTACACAACAATACTGATATTAGTTTGCTTTTTAATTTTGGCGTTAAATCCGAACACTCGGATAAATCTAACTTCGCTACACAATAATCTACAAATGGACGCAATGGCTCCATCATATCATCAACCAGATTAAACTGATTTAATTGATTATCATGATGAATACCAAAACAAGGCAACAATCCCGACGCAACAATGTTGCGTGCCATACAGCCACGCACAATGGCATAACCATAATTTAAAGCCTTATTTATAATATTCGCATCATCGCGACGCGTAAAATCTCCAAATAGTAACCGCCAATATAATTGCGCCGCGTGAGCTTCGCGATTATCACTATCACCGCTTTGCACTCGCTTGACTATTTCACTTAGCACATTATCTATTCCTAATGCGCACAATACGGCAGATTGATTTAGAATCTTTTGTTGTACCACCGATTGCCAAACGCGCTTTTTTAATGGTTCACTGGCAGAAATTTGAATATGTGCCACTTCTGAATAACGTGAGTTATCATGAAATGGGAAAAACGTTCCCGATGGTAAATGGTACGCATCACACGTAATCAGAACTACATCATTTGTAGCAAACTCTGCCAAAACATGCCCTGTTAGTTGCACAAATCCAGTCTCCAAAACAACGGCCGATAAATCCTCTATCGGAATCGTTATTTTGGTATCATCTGATTCATAAAATAATTGCTTTTGCTTTACTGATAATTTACATGGTTTCGTTAGTTGAAGGATTCGCCAACCCATTTTTATTCCTTTTTGGCTGTTTCCTTCCTTTTCTTTTTTCTGATTGCAATTTTATAGCACAAACAGGTGCACGATGCCCAGATTTTACCTCTGACATGTCGCCTAACACGCCAATCTGAAATTTTTGCAGATTCTTAACCGTACCTATGTTTATTGTTTTCTGCTTACTGCGTTTTTCATATTTATCAATAGTTTGTATTTGTTTACCCTTACGCGTTTGCTTTTTTACCGCCTCTACTTCTTCAACAATGCCGTTCGGAGATAGAGCACGCAATTTACCTGCCAAATAATCCATAACCTTGCACAAATTACCATCTATAACAATAAAATCACCTGGCTCAAACGTATCTGTTTTAACAGAAAATACTGCAGAATTATCAGAATTTCTGAAAACAAACTTCCCGCGCGGCATATCACACTGAATAATATATCCTTCATATACTTTATCGTCCACTGTTACGATTTTAATATAATCCTCCTTGTGCAGAGTCATAACAAATTCATACGTACCATCAATTGCAACCGAATGTTCTGCCTTAGCCGGTTGCGGATAAAATATATCTTGACGCTTTTTATCAACTGTGTCTGCTACAAATATTGGCACAACCACATATTTCCCGTCTTTCTTAAAGACATCCATACGGAACATGTTTTCTTTATCAGCTCGCCCACGCGGTAAAATTAAACTCCCCTTACTAGATTTTGGTGAATTAATCGTATCTTTATGCACCGAACCAGTTGCCTTGCCACGCACCGTACGCGAAACAAAAACGTCATCAACAGACCGAAAAACATCCGCGCGGAAACCAGCCCACGGCTCTTGAATATTTTGTTTCAAATTATTCCACCACGGCTTACCTTTCTCATTACGTTTATTTTCAAACAATCCGGATATCGTTGATAAGTAACGAACCATACCCGGCGTTGCACAGGCAATAACAATTGCATCCTGGGCATGATGCCTGTCCGATTCTGTACGTGATTTTTCCAACCCCCATTGACCACGTAAATAATGCGTCAATGCCCCAGCACGCACGTCAACCCGCAGGTCTGGAAATGCGGTATTTAATACCTGTCTAACATATCGGGCGGCATAGGCGTTATCATTTGCATTACGTTTGCGAAAATCATCTTCTGTTGTTTCAAAATCTTTATTCAGCAGATTATAAATCTTACGTGCCCCCAAGGTCTTGGTTGCAGATACGCGTACAACGAAATCATCCCATCGTAGAGTATTGCCAAAATATTCATATGGCGTTTTGTTGCCTTTGATCTGGTTTTCTGTATATTTAACAAGAATTTTGTTCATATAAGAATTATCCAATGACCGCGAATACGGTAAAATATGGTCAACTTCATAGTTATCCAGATGCTCTAAATCAATTGATTCACCCGAATACATACACTTTCCGCCTTGGTCTTGGTAAAGTTTGTATTTTAAAACTTCTTTAGTTGTGACTTTGCGGCTGATTAATGCTTCATACTCTGCTCGGGCTTTTTCTGTTTTATCGCGATTTTCGTTTTGTTTACGTTCTATTTTCTTACGGTCGTCAAAATTATTCTTTAATTCGCGACCGACTTCCAAATTTACTTGGTCTGGTATACCATATTTACGCACCAGCGCATTATAAACCTTGCGAAATTGGGCGACCGTACGATTTACAACCGGGACATGTGTCCATTCTGAAATCTCTGCGATACATCCATTGTCAGCCTTTACTTCTCCAGAGACTTTACTTTTAAAATCATAGCCCGCCCCATCGCAAGCCTTATCATACGTCAACCCACGCATCATTTCTGGAACTATTTTATACAGTGCCTGTAACGACAGATTTATGAACTTGGACGTACATAGTTTCTTTAATTCGACAATATACTTTTCTGGTACCTTCTTGCGGCGCAATTCTTTTTCTATGGCACTGTCATCTTTCTGGGTGGCAACAACCTTCATAATCCGGTCAAGCATTCGCGTATCAGCCATATCGGCCTCATCCATGATTTTTTTTAGTTTATGCCATCCCGTCATGGAATAAAAATCTTGAGATTCTTCTTTGACACCACGAAAAACAACATCTTTCCCCTTCCATATTTTGTTATGTAGTGTCTTATATTTAACCGTTTGCGTCTTGCTTAGCAATTCTAATATAGCTGCCCGTTCTGCGTCATCCACAGAACGCACCTCACCATCTATAACAATTTTCATATTATTTATCTTAGTCAACGCCACAAATAACTCCGCCGTTGGGGATTCTTTTGGCGCACGCAGACAATTTGGCTCTAACGTACACAAACCAACCATTTTACCAACCGACTGTATTGGGCGTACACGAAATGCAATTTTTTTGTATTGTTCTAGTAAATCTTCAGTAAAAACCCCATATTTCTGCTGGGCATCAAATATATAATTCAGTTCTCGTTCTATTTCTTCGCGCGGAATTGAATTATCATATACTCCGTCACCATTACGATATTTTCTCGCCCCATCACAATTACTCTTATAAATCATCTGAGCCATTGTTTTATATTCGCCCATACTTTCGCGATTCCGAGCAATTGAAACGAGTACTTTTCCTGTTTCTTTATCGTTTTCCTCTGCGGATTTACGCATTGACTTATACCCGCGATGCTTCGCCATATGAATCAATACACGCGATAGTTCACGCGCCGACAACTTGCGGCAAAAAGCGTCTTGCGCGCGCAAAGCCCAGACATCAATATCATCAGCATTAACAACGATATTCTGGCTACCTAGTCCGCTATTTTCTAACAATGCGCGAATTTCTTTCATTCGCAGCGCTTTTCTGCGTAAGGCACGCCGAACCAGTCGCTTTTCACGACGAGGTGCCGCCAACGAAGAACCATCTGTACTTTCAGCTTTACTAAAAATGCGCACCCCGGATTGCTGTATTTTTCCAATAGCGGCCCGTCCCGCCTCTGGATTATCGTTTTCCTTGTCTATGTCAACAACAGCCCAACCAATACTAGCAACCCCTAAATCAAAACCAAATATCCGCATATCTTTTGCCTTTTTCTTGACATTTTAATTCGTATAACTACAATACACAATGTATTTCTAAATTAAAGACTGAACTGGAAAGCAATCTACAATAAAGAAATACTCTGTGGGGCTCTGTTGGCAACAACATCCTCTATTGCCCGCTTGTCGGGCTTTTTTACATCCCCATTATCACGGCATCGTCACGGGGAATAGCTATAATAAACATGCTGATTTATTTCGCCACAGCGCATATTAAAATGCGGATGTATTCTAAACTCGCATCCTCATAGCGCTTGAATTTGCACACCGCTTTAATAAAACGGGTGCCGGTTGGCACCCGTTTTATTAAAGCGTGGTCGGGGCGACATGATTCGAACATGCGACATCTTGCTCCCAAAGCAAGCACTCTACCAGACTGAGCTACGCCCCGATATATGTTATGAAAGTATACCAGTCTTTTTTAGAATTGCAAATTTTTATACTTGTTTCGTATTCTTAAAATATTCTACAATATGTATACAATGGTTATGCGGTATATATTTTCTGTATTTTTATTATTGCTGGGGGCAACGGGCCCTGGGGCGGCCATTACCACGCGCAACACTGGGGCACGCGCCGCGACCGCATCACCCAATGCGGCATATAACTATAATTACATGTACCCTTACTTAAACAACCAGATGCGAACGGACCTGAACCCGGGCGTCACACCAAACCAGGGCTCCAACCCGATAAACGTCATAACAAAAACCGAAGAACTGTCCGCCCCGCGGCGGGTCGTTTCCCGCAGTGCCGCGCGCAGCGCCACACCGGCGGCGCGGGCGGGAACCACAAACTCTGTACGCACGGCACCTGTCGCCGGCCAGAACACAAACACGACACGACGCGTTGTCGCGCGTTCCGGAACAAAAACATCAACCATGCGCTCGAGTCGCGGCTACGCATCCCAGACCGTCAATGCGGCGGCAAATGCCACCGCGGCCGCGGCGCTAAACACTGGAACCAGCCTGCCGTCAACACGCTGTTTGGCCGACTATACCGAATGTATGAACCGATACTGCCAGCGGGAAAAGACCGCATATAACCGCTGTTACTGCAGTTCTAAGCTGGCGCAAATAGACGCACAATACCAGCCTGCAATCGACAGTCTGATAAAACAGATTCTAAGCCTGCGCAGTAATAATGCATGGACGGATGCCGAAATGAACCAATACTGGATGGACACTATCGGTAAATATACCGGCGATAATTCATGGGTTAATTTGGATAATGCCCTGAACATAAACTGGGCCGGCACGGAAAGCCGCGTACGCGGCCAACAGGCATTTGCAACAGGCCACGACTATTGCGTCCAGCATCTGCGCGGATGCGCATACATGGCGTCAAACATGCGCGATGCATATCGCTCAGAAATATCGCGCGACTGCGCAACATACGAATCAGGTTTGGCAAAAATCAAAAATGCCGCCGAAAGCATAGTGGAGAGTTACAGTGACTAGTTTTATTGGTGTAGAATACAGCCGCGGTGCAACCGCAAATATAGTAGAGGGAGGCCCCGCCCGTGGCCCCGCCGCGGTACAGGAAATGTTTCCAGACGCGAACTGGACAATGATATCATCCGCGCCGGTTGATGCGGCACAATGCATGGCGGACCGTTTTGGCGATGCATTTGAAATACATAAAAAGGTTTATTCGGCAACGCCGACCGATCGCCATATTTTGATTGGCGGCGACCACAGCGTTAACTTTGGCCATTTTGCCGCCATGGCGGATAAAATGCCCGACGAAGACCTGTGCCTGATATATATTGATGCACATTTGGATATACATACACCAGAAAGCTCTCAGGCAGAGGCATCCGGTGCACCGCATGGAACAAACGTGCGCGCCAACCTGGGCGAAGGCGACACGCGCTGGCTGTCACTGCAGACAAAGTTCCCTGCCCTGCGTCCGGAAAATCTGTTTTATTTGGGGTCGCGCTCATATGAGCCGTCTGAAATCGCTTTTGTTCGTGACAATGGTATATTTATGCGCACCGCCGACAGTCTGCAGACCGACGGCGACCTGGATGATGCAATTATGGAAATTCGCCGCCGCTTGGACGGCCGGCCGTTTATAGTATCTTTTGATTTTGATGCAATTGATCCAAAATATTTTAAAGATGTGCTGGTTCCGGAACCAGACGGTATCAGCATGTATGCCGCACGCCGCCTGACCCGTGAATTTTCAGATGCGCACAGTTTTGAATTCGTAGAATACGCCCCCACAGGCGACGCCGCGGCCCAGGCCGCCGTTCGCGAACTTGTCGGGATTGTTGCGAATCAATAAGCGCGGCCATGGGCGCGGTCAATAAAATCCCGAATATTTTGGTCGGAATTATGCCGAACCAGTTCAAATGCCCGGCTAATATCTGTGGCGGTCGGCGCGGCGCCGACCGCCAACTGTGCCAGACGGCACAGCGAATTGTAATCTTGACTGTGGGCGAAGTTTTTTATTTGACGATATAATTTGCGAACCCGATAGCTGGCCGCACCATATGTCGTCTGATATGTATCACCAAAATCTATACGGCGCCCTTTGCGATAATTTCTGGGCGCTACCTCTGATGCATCGGTAACAAATATTTCGTTCTCGTTTTTACGGTATTTGCCATCTATGACGTCGCCCTCCCACAGTGAGAGAATATAAGGCTGATTGAGCAATGATCCCATATATACGCGTGCATTATCACGCGGCTCGGCACAGGCGGCGGCAAATGCTGTTGTAATCTCATAATCCGCACCATGTGCGCCATAATCATCCTCTTTCTTTATGGGAACAAATATTTTCAACGCATATTTGGCACCTATTTCCGGAAAAGACATCTGACAGACAACACCAAACTTACCGGCCCATATGCGCACACCCGCATAGTTTATGGCCCCCACCTCTATCGTACAGGACGAACCAAACATACGGCCTATTTCATCCATATAGTATGTCAGCCCTTCGAAAGAATTCAAGATATCACAAACATTGTTGGTTAAAAAATTCTCTAAATAAACATGAAATTTATATGTGATATCCCCCAGCCGCTCCTTTGGTACGCGCGCCCGCAACTCCGGCGGCATACAGCCGAAATAAGGTGCAACATCACAGTTTGATAAAATCGAGTACACCAATTCAGGAAAACGCCACCATTTGCGCCGGACCAGTTTGGTCAGCGCCGAATGCTTTTGCCGTGTGTCAACTGATGAAGAATTTTGTTCCTGAGGTTTCATACTAATACTATAGACAAAACTATTCTTTTGTCAATAGCCTTATTGCATTTCCTCACACATTTTATTATGTCGGTAAATATTACGCGCCAATTCATCACTAATCACGCCCCAGTCCCCCGCCCGACCATATATCGGCACACATGACACCGGTACGCACACATTATTCGGCAATTGTGTATTTTTCGCGCAAGATACGACGAATATCGCCAATACCGGTATTAACAGCAGCCTCATCAGCGCTCCTTTGTTTTTGAATTACAACCATCTGGGCCGCGACGGCGGCATCCGCATTTTGTGCGGCAACCCGTGCCCGGCATTCGGCATCACCGACACCGCGTCCAATAAAATAAAAAGCGCCCGCCCCCGCACAGGCCAGCGCAAAAAAATAAAAACGCATGATATAACAGCCCTTTATAAAAAACGCCCCGTTTGGGGCGTTTTGTTTACTGGTTCATCGCGCTAAAGAAATCCGCGTTTGTTTTTGTCATACGCAACTTATCCAACAGGAACTCCATCGCCTCCAGCGTCCCCATAGGATTGATTATGCGGCGCAAAACATACATTTTCGACAGCATATCCTTGCCCACCAACAAATCTTCCTTGCGCGTGCCGGATTTAGTAATGTCAATCGCGGGATATACGCGCTTGTCCGACAGCTTGCGGTCCAGAATAATTTCGCTGTTACCGGTACCTTTGAACTCTTCAAAAATAACTTCGTCCATCTTAGAGCCGGTATCAACCAACGCCGTCGCGATAATAGTCAGACTGCCCCCGCCTTCTATATTACGGGCCGCACCGAAAAAGCGCTTTGGCCGTTGCAACGCATACGCATCAACACCACCGGTTAAAACCTTGCCGCTGCTTGGCACAACAGTATTATATGCACGCCCCAGACGTGTAATGGAATCCAGCAGGATAACGACATCCTGACCCGCCTCAACCAGGCGCTTTGCCTTTTCGATTACCATTTCGGCAACCTGAATATGACGGGCGGCCGGCTCGTCAAATGTAGATGATATAACTTCGCCTTTGACGCTACGTTGCATGTCGGTAACTTCCTCGGGGCGCTCGTCAATCAGTAATACAATCAGCTTTACATCCGGATAGTTCGTCGCAATGGAATGCGCAATATTCTGCAACATAACTGTTTTACCGGTACGCGGCGGCGCAACGATTAGCGAACGCTGCCCCTTACCTGTGGGGGAAATCAGGTCGATAACACGCGCGGACAGACTGCGTCCTTTGTCTTTGTCGCCCTCTACCTCCATCTTTAGCTGTTCGTCCGGGTACAGCGGTGTCATATCATCGAACGACACGCGGTGGCGCAGTTGCTCCGGATTACCGCCGTTAACACGCTCTATCGTTTCCAGCGCGAAATAGCGTTCCGATTCGTTCTGCGGGGCTTGAATCTGGCCCTCGACATAGTCGCCGGTCTTTAGCCCATATTTTTTAATCAGCGCGGGCGATACATACAAATCATCCGGCCCGGCCAGATAGTTGCTTTCCGGTGCGCGCAGGAAACCAAATCCGTCCTGCATGCGTTCCAGCACACCGTCCCCTATCAGCGTAACCTTGTTATCGGCGGCATGTGCGCGCATAACGGCAAAGCGCAGTTGCTGCACATTAAGCTGTGCCGGGTTTTCAATTCCCATATCCTCGGCCATTTTCAATAGTTGCTTTGGCGATTTCGCCTTCAGTTCGTTGATATGCATATAAAATCCTTTTTTGGAAAAAGGCTGCGTGGAACCACGCGCCATGACAAGACATATTATAGCACAAAACGCCCAAAAAGTCAAGTTCGCCTTCCCCCTTACCTTTTCCCTTGCTTTTTGTCCGTTTTCTTGCTCAAATCAATCATAGAAAAAATAACAAAGGAAGAAGATATGGCAGGCAGCATAAACAAGGTAATACTGGTTGGAAACGTGGGTCAAGACCCACAGGTTCGCACAATGAACAGCGGCCAAAAAGTAGTCAGCTTTTCGCTGGCCACGTCAGAGCGCTGGCGCGACCGCCAGACAGGCGAACAGAAAGAGCAGACAGAATGGCATCGCGTTGTAATATTTAACCCGAATTTGGTTGATGTTGCCGAACGCATGCTGCAAAAGGGAACCAAGCTGTATCTAGAAGGTGCGCTGAAAACCCGCAAATGGCAGAATCAGCAGGGAATGGACGTTTACACGACCGAGGTTGTTTTGAATCCGTTCATGGGTCAAATGGTAATCTTAAGCGGTGTAAAATCGATGGACGGCGCAATGCCCGGCGAATATGGCCCGGCCCCGTCAAGCGCCCCCGCCGCCCCGCGCGAAGAAATATCTGTTGCAGAAATTGGCGACGATATTCCGTTTTAATGGAAATCAATTTATCCCAGACGCCCCAAACGGGGCGTTTTTTCTAGATTGCATTTAGCGCTTTTTTAGGATATAGTACATATCGTAACGGAAAAGACCGTTATGCGAGTTTAACACCTCGCTCACTAGGCGCCCACGCGGGCGACCAATCCTTTTGGGTTGGGGGCCGTGATATACATAAATAAACGGTGAGCAACCTAGTGTGCAAAAGTGTTAACCTCCAGCCCGTCTTTCCTATGATGGGTTTTTATATTTTATTGCGGCATTTTCGCTGGAAATCACGTGCTGCGATGATATAATGGAACGCATAACCGGTATTCAATCCTGTTACTAATTGGGGCTAGAAACTCCATAATACAAGATCGCCCGCGTGGGCGTAAAACACGTCCAACCCTTTGGTTGGAGGTCTGCGAATATATTGAATAAGCAGAGCAATCGATCTTGTATTGTTTTCTGCCTCCAACCACCTGAACTTACTTCATGTGGTTTTTTTATACAGCTTCTAACATCACTATAAATAAGCGCAGCTTATTTAAAAAATCCCGGCATTCGCCGGGATTTTTATTTACGTACCGCCCAATACAGCGCCCACAGCCAACCGACACCGGTCCACCCGAACAGCCAACTGGCCACACGGATAAGGCCCATATCCCATTTATCTTTTTTGGTCTGGCGCGCCAGCCACGCGGGCGCCAGACCAATGATAAGTAGTATCATTGCGGCCCCCGCGTACTTCATAGCCAATAAAATGTCGGGCGATATCTGCATTCACACACCATTACAGGCCGTATTTTGCAGACGTGCCCAGTTCTTCTTCGATACGAATCAGCTGGTTGTACTTTGCCATACGGTCCGTGCGCGACATAGAACCGGTCTTTATCTGGCCCGCGTTTGTCGCAACCGCCAAATCGGCAATCGTTGTGTCTTCTGTTTCGCCGCTGCGGTGCGAGATTACAACGCCATAGTTCGCATCCTGGGCCATTTTAATAGCGCGCAGTGTTTCGGTTAAAGACCCAATCTGATTTACCTTAATCAGAATCGCGTTCGCAACACCGTTGTCGATACCCTTCTTCAGGCGTGTCGGATTTGTAACGAACAAATCGTCACCGACCAGCTGGCATTTGCCGCCGATTTTTTCCGTCAGCTTCTTCCAGCCGTCCCAGTCTTCTTCGGCCAGCGCGTCTTCGATAGAGATAATCGGATAATCCGCAATCAGCTTTTCATAGAACGCAATCATTTCATCCGCAGACAGCTTTTTGCCTTCGAATTCATATACGCCGTCCTTATAGAACTCTGACGATGCAACGTCCAGACCAATCGAAACCTGGTCGCCGGGTACATAACCCGCCGCCTTGATTGCTTCAATAATAGTATCCAATGCCTCGGCGCACGTTTGGAAGTTCGGTGCAAAACCACCTTCGTCGCCAACGTTGGTGGAGCTGCCGTGCTTTTTCAAAATCTTTTTCAGATTGTGGAAGATTTCACTGCCCATGCGAATCGCTTCGACTTCCGTCTTCGCGCCGTTGGGGATAATCATGAACTCCTGCGCGTCCAGACCATTGTCCGCATGCGCACCACCGTTGATGATGTTCATCATCGGGCGCGGCAAAACAACCGGATTCGAATTGCCATAAACAGACGCCAAATATTTGTACAACGGCATCTTTTTCGCCACCGCCGCCGCACGCGCCGCCGCCATGGAAACAGCCAAGATTGCATTCGCCCCCAGCTTGTCCTTGTTCGGTGTACCGTCCAACGCCAGCATTTTTTCATCCAGCGCTGTCTGTTCGGACGCGTCCATACCCATAATCGCCGGTGCAATAATGTCGTTTACGTTTGAAACGGCCTTTGATACGCCCTTGCCCATGTATGCATCACCGCCATCACGCAGCTCCAGCGCCTCGAATGAACCTGTTGACGCACCACTGGGTACCGCCGCACGACCGAACGAGCCGTCCGCCAATTCAATATCACATTCAATCGTAGGGTTGCCGCGGCTGTCCATTATCTGGCGCGCATGCACTTTTTTAATTTCAAACATTATTTTCTCCTTCTTTACAAAAATTAGTCTTTACAAACTAGATTTTTTCACTTGTCTAGGTTACCAATTTTGTGTGATAATGTGAGCACAAATGAAATAAAAAAGAAACAAAAAAATATGATAAAAAAGCTATTTTCTTTTATTTTCTGCCTGGCACCGGTTGGTGCAATGGCGGCGCCAACTGAATTAAAACCTGTTGATGCGAATGGCATTATCAATATAACAGATAATACCTTGCATTTAACCGCGGATGATAATTCCGTGGTTGTGACCAATGGCACGACCAGTGGCGACGACTCTGTAACGGCGCGCGGCATTACCGTCGATGCCAACGGCATTGATATTACGGGTGGCTTTATCGTTGGCCGCAACGCGGGTACGGAAAAAGGATGGGTATTCATATTAAATAATACCGCAGCCGGCGATATGACAAACGGCTTTTCTATTGTATCGGCGGGACCGATTAAAATCGGCGAAATGCTGCAGGTGGAAAACGGAAACTACCTGAAACTGGGCCAGACGGGCGGCGCAACAACTGACTTAACGGTGGGTTCTATTGATAACAGCGGACGGCTGGACCTTACTAATATCGGCGCATTTGCGACAACCGGAACGATTCGAAATAATACCGGCGCGATATCTTTGGACATAAACGCGGTATCAATGTCAACCGCATCCATCGAAAACACCAGCGGAACAATGATTCTGGGGCACAAGGACGCATCCGGTAATATTATAATGACGGGCGGCCTTAATACCAACGGCGGCACAATCACATCAGACGGCGCGGCAACACGTACGGATATCATTGCCGAAACACTGACGGCGGACAAAATACAAAATAATGCCGGCATAATGAACATCGAACTGGGCGGAAACTTAACCTCAACCGGTGTTATTGAAAACAAAAGCGGCGAATCGTTTACCATTTCCACAAACACGGACATAACAGTCACGGGCGCAATGACGAACGAAGGCGGCGATATGGTAATTACCGCCAAAAACCTGACTGTTAACGGCACGAACGCGGCGCATAATAACGCATCTTTTGTAAACATCGGCAATCTGACGCTGGACATCGGCGGGGCGCTGACACTGGCCAACGGCTTTGACACCAGTGCAATGGATAAAAACAATACATTTAACCTGACGACTGGCACACTGGATGTGGGCGGCAATGACAACTGGCTGCAGTTGTTCTCTAATAAACTGAACCAGTTCAATGTAACCGTGCGCAACGGTAACATGGCACTGGCAACGGATATAGTAAACGGCCAATCTGACAGCATTTCCAACGCAAATGCAAACATGAACATAACGGCCCAAGATATTGCGGCAAATTCCGTAACCAATACCGGAAACGCGCTGAATATAACTGCGGCGGGCACGGGTACATCAAACGGAAACATTAATATCGCAAACGGCGTAACAGGCAACACCGGCACCACCACACTTGCGGCAGTGCGCGAGTTGACAATCGGCGGTGCGGTTACCAATATGGCCGGCGCCACGATGAAACTGTCGGGCGAAGGCGGCACGACAATCGAATCGGTTACTAACTCCGGCGATATGCAGATAACGTCTGTAACGGGTGCAACCGGCTTTGTCACGGTCAACGGCACCGTTACAAACAACAGCGGCAACATGCTTATCGAATCGCGCGAAATCGACATAGCCGGCACAATTACAAATAACGGCGGAACAATGACGATTCGCGGCTCCGACCAGAATTCGGGGGCAGTAAACCTGGGCGCGATTACGGCGGCGGGCGGTACGATTAACCTGAACTCGCTGATTGGGCCGATAGCAGTTAACGGAAATATGCATGTAACAAACGGAACCATGAACGTTGGCCTGGCAACAACTGATATTACTGTTGACGGCGAAACGTTGGTTAACGGCGACGTGATATTATCCGCCACACCGGCACTGGCGGCGGGGTCACTGAACATTGGTGGCGCCGGGGTTCAAAACTTTACGCTAAACGCTGCAAACGGAATAGATATTCGCGGCGACATCAACGCAACACAAGGCGACTTTAGCCGCACCGCCCAATTTGTCGCAGGCAACAATATAATAAATGTAGGCGGCGATGTATCAGCGGCCGGCGGTGGGAGCCTGATATTCGGTAACAGCACTGCAAACACAACGACAATAGCGGGCGACGCCACCGCAAACGGCACAGGAACGCTGGAATTCTATGGCACTCAAACCACGGTCGGCAGCTTGTCTGGCGATGGCAAAATCATTACACACGGCGCCAAAGTTACGGCAACATCCGGCGGGATAAACATCGCGGATACAATATGGTTTAACAACCCGTCCACAGATCCTAATACGGGCCTTATTGTCAAAGATACAAATTCAATGACGCTGGAAACACAAAACGGCGACATCAGCGCCGGCGGGATAGAGCTGATTGCAGGCAATACTCTTAACCTGAACTCGGCCCGGAATGTGACAATTGACGGCACGGTTACCGACAACGGCACATTAAATATAACAGCGGCCCAAAACGCAAATCTGACACGCGATATTACTGTTGCGGCGGGTACGGGCACATTAAATATTGATGCCGCAAATATAAACATGGCCGACTTGACAAACAACAACACCGCAAACTTGGTCGCCACCACCATCAGTGCCGGCGCCCTGAACGCGGCCGCCGGCCAGATGAGCATCTCTGGCGACCTGCTGACGGCAAACCTGTTAACCGTATCATCCGGCGCCATGGCAACAATTGATGTCGGCAACACTGTCATCAGCGGCCCCGTAACAGTTAATGGCAACATGACCCAGGGTGCGGCAACATCCGGCCTAAGCATTACTAAAAACGGCCGTTTTAAGGGTAACGCGCTTAATGTGACTGGAAATTTTGACGCACAGTCCGGTTCTGTCGACTATATATTTGACACAACCGCACGCATTGCCGGCAATATAACCATTGATTCCGGCGCGGATGCAGATATAACAACAGGTGGCAAATTTACAACAACGGATATCACGAACAACGGCACGTTGCGTATTGCCGGCGGCACCGGGATTGACGCGGCACAGATTAGTTCGACCGGCGCATTAACACTGGATTCCGGCATAGGTATTACAAACGCGGGTAATGTTAACTTTGCCGGCATAACCGTTCTGGGCGGACGCGGTCTGACAACCACCGGCGCGTTTAATCAAAACATGTTGCGTCAAAATTATATCGGCGGCCTGGGGGCGCGCGATGTAAATGTAATGTCCAACAATTACACGATAACCGCCACCAATGTTACATTGGGCGCCGGACTGGCCCAGGAATCTGGTACAATGACACTGCGTACCAGCGATTTGACCGTGGGCGAAAATATTGATGCTACAAATCTGACTGTGGCCGCAAATCCGGCAACAAACTGGCTGAACGTGGGCGTCACGGGCAGTGTTTCCGGCGATGTAAAATTCGTTGGATTAGAGCATATGAGCATCGGCGGCGACTATACCTACAATTCCGGCAGTGGCCTGAACATGGCAATCCTGCCGTATGCGACGGGGCCCGGCTCTACCACGTATGATTACTGGGCCAACGTCAGTCTGAAAGACGATAACACACTGGGCCAGATAACCCACGACGGTCACCCTAACCCAGAGCCTCTGATTTCTGTAAACGGCACGTTTATCACAAATCTTAACAATAATCTAAGCACATCTACGGGATTGCTTAACGACGGCCAAATGGGTGTTCAGATATTCGACATGATTGACCCGGGTACGGCGATATGGCTGTTACATGCCAACGGCGGCATCCGCGAAGAAGGTACTAAAATCAGAAACGTTACAGTGAAGTTCTGTAACGCGGACGGTTCCAAATGCTTTGATTATTTCAAGCCGACACCCGGCCTGAATGAAACAGGCACAGATTTGCCCGCATACATATCCGTTCGTGATTACAACGGCGACGGTACCGCGGACAGCCTGTATCTGGTGTTTGATCCACGCTTTGGCGGACCAGTTCAGGTGTTCAAAATTCAGCCCATCGTTGACCGCGAAGGCACACACACCAAGGGCGAATATATCACCGCGGGCGCATTGGATGACTTGATTGCGGGCGGTCTGGCTGATGCAAAATTCAATAACCGCACACCGATAGAGGCGATACCGGTGGCATTTGCCGGAACAAACATGGAAGAAATGTCAAAAGAGCTGTTCAAGCGCATGGAATACTATACCACATCGCGCGACGGCCGCGGTCTGGCCCGGTTCAGCCGGCTGTTCCAACCGCGCGAGATAGAACAGTTCGCAGGCAACATAGTATTAAACGAACACACGTCATTCCGCGACTTTGAAGACCATATGCTGGACGAGTTCATATGGAACCGTAACCGTAATCTGCGCAAGGCATGGGGTGAATTTGATTTTGGCATGGTTCGTCAAAAGGTAACGGATGGCAAACGCGCGGCATCAAACCGTTTCAGCTTTACCGGCGGATATGACTGGCAGGAAACAGAAACATTGATTCTGGGGCTGGCCGGGCGCGTATCACATACATCCGGCGACAACGAGGACAATATTGATTTGGGTTACCTGCCCGGTCAGTCTATTGCGGGCCGCGTGAGTGTCGATGTATCTGACACAAACTTTGGCATAGGCGCATACTTGCTACAGAATCTGGGGACAAAAATGCGTGCATACGGAAACGCGTTCCTGGATTTGCATTGGCTGGATGTGACACGCGACCAAACATATATGTCCAAGATTGACGGCGATGGGACTGCATTCAGTCTGATATCCGAATGGGGGCTGATGCATGACTGGCTGAATCAATATATTGTCGGCAATGTTTATGCACGTGTTGGATATAATTTCGGATTTTCTGTAACGGAAAAAGCCGGCGGCGACGACTATATGAAATTAAAATCTGACGGATACCTGATTTTGACGCCCGGCTATAGCTTAATTGCACAAAAGCGTATCTATCCGTCCGCCTGGTTCCAGATGCGCCCGTATGCATCAATAGGTGTAGAGTACGATGTACTGGGTGCGCCGGATAATGCAAAATATAAGTTTGCCGTGGCCAACCGCTTTACAAAATATGATATTGATATAGACCCGCTGTGGGCCAATATAGGTGGTGGTGTGGAATTCTTGTCGGCAACCGGCGTTCAGGTTGGATTGGATTACCGCTATCAGTACAATGCAGATATACAAATGCATAAGATAAAACTGTCTGGCTCTTACCGGTTCTAGTGTAAAAGCGGCCCGTTTGGGTCGCTTTTTAATATTGCATTCCCATTTCACACGCAGTATAATTATATGGTTCACGGGTGTTCCGTGGATGGGGTGTAACGACCTCTATGTTGGCGTCGGGAATAGATACCAGTGGCGCGCAATTTGCGCCCTTTTTACTATCGATGACGAAAAACAACTCCTGAAAACCCACTTATGGGTCAGGAGGGCTCGCGAATATATTGAATAAGCGGCACAATTCCAACAATTGTCGTTAACCTCCTGACCACCAATGATTGGTGGTTTTTACTTTGTAAAAGATTCAGGAGATTGATTTATGCAAAAATATTTTTTCCTTACAAGCGCAATTGCCTTTCTCTTTACCACACAGACAATTGCAAATACACTATGCTATAGGCAGAGCAGCTGTCCGTTGGGCTATAATCAATGCCCGCAAATTAATGTATCATTAATATATTGCGAACAGCGGAGTTCTTTTTATTGGGGCTCTAATCAAGTAATAACATGTGATGTATGTCCATCAGGATTTCTGCGGGTGCAAAAAAGCGTATTAGCCCCTGGCTGCTCAAACGAGGTAACATACTATGAATGTCAAGAACCATGCACTGGCTGCAATAATTGTGTCAGCGACACAGACTGGTCCGAACCCATTTTGAATACCGGCACACAACAAAAAGCTACCAGAAAATGTGTTTGTAACACATGCAATGCAACATATGAATATCGATGCGCCCCAGGATACTATGGCAGCCCGACCGGCATAGGCATATCAGACACCGTATGCACGTCCTGCCCATCCCAGGGAACATCAGCGGCTGCATCAAAATATATAACACAATGCTATGAGCCGACCGGAACAACACACAATGATAACAGCGGCACTTTCTCTTGGACAAATAATTGCTATTACAGCGGCAGTTAACAGTTAAATCCCCCCCAGAAAACATCCGGGGGGATTTTTATTTAAGATTCGCGCTTTATTTTAGCTTAGCCCTGGCCGTTTTCTTTCTTGGCCGGCATATCGTGCATGGCGAACTGAGCGATATATTTTTTCAGCTCTGCCTTGTACTTGTTATTTGCCTTTGCCATTTCAACCAGTGCGTCAAAATGAGGATTTGCCGCACGCGCCGCCTTAAAACGTGATTCAGACGCCAGGAAATCTTCTAACGGAACCGTTGCAACCGCCGCGGAATCCATCATCAGTGGATTTTCCCCCTGGGCCACCCTGCGCGGGTCAAAGCGATACAGCGGCCATGCCCCTGTGTTAACCATGTCTGCCTGGTGCTGGGGACCGTTCTGCAGAGCGTATCCATGTGCGATACATGGCGCATATGCCAGAATAATTGAAGGTCCCGGATATGCCTCTGCCTCACGGAAGGCATTAATTGCCTGGGCCTGGTTTGCGCCCATTGCAATTTGTGCAACATATGCACCCGACATCATTGCAATCATACCCAAATCTTTTTTTGCATGCTCTTTTCCGCCAATGGCGAATTTCATACTGGCGCCAAATGGCGTGGATTTGGACTGCTGGCCGCCGGTGTTGGAATATCCCTCTGTATCCAGAACCAGAATATTTACATTTTCCCCGCTATGGAGTATGTGATCCAGGCCGCCATATCCAATATCATATGCCCAGCCGTCGCCACCGATAATCCATACAGATTTGTCAACGATTTCGCCAATCAAACTTTCGGCCAGTCTGGCACGCGGCCCCTCTATTTTGCGCAGTTTTTCACGCAACATTTCGGCATTCGCACGCGATTTTGCCGCATCTGTCTCGTCAAACATCTGCTCTATATCTTCAACCCCCAGTTCAAACAGCAAACTTTTCAGCATTTCACGCTTTTGATTCAGCGCCAAACGCATCCCCAGTCCGTATTCTGCATTATCTTCGAACAACGAGTTAGACCATGCCGGTCCACGGCCGTTTGCATCGGTTGTCCACGGCGTTGTCGGCAGATTCGCCCCATAAATAGACGAACAGCCGGTTGCATTTGCAACAACCATTCTATCACCAAACAGGTGTGACAACATCCGAACATACGGCGTTTCCCCGCATCCCGCGCACGCCCCCGGGAATTCAAAATAATGCGGCAACAGTTCCACGTGTTTCGGAATATTCAGGTTCAGCTTTTCACGCGGCATATCCGGCAGTTTTTCCGCCGCATCAAATCGCGCCTGCTGTTGGGTGCCAACCTCTCGGGCAGATTTAAGCGCCAGTGCCTTTACCGGGCAATTATTAACGCATATATTGCATCCCGTGCAATCCGCCGCCGAAATATTCAACGTAAAGTACATATCCGGCCCCAGTTCCGGTGTCTTCATCGGAACAACGATTATACCCTCGGCCCGGGCCTTTTCCGCCTCGGCCGCGGTCATTGCCTTTATACGGATGGCGGCATGCGGGCACAGCATCGCGCACTTGCCACACTGGATACACTTGTCCAAATCGCATGTTGCAACCATTTCAGATATCGCACGCTTTTCATATTTGGCCGTGCCAACCGGATATTGACCGGCACCAAATTCGCCATCAACCTTGAAACGAGATACCGGAATCGCATCGCCGCGCTGGGCCGCAATTTCACCCAGGGTACCGGCAATCTCGGCCGGTGCATCCGCCGTCATTGCGGGGACAAAATCCGGCGCAAAATTAGAAACCGACGACGGCAAGGTGTACTCGTGCAGAAATTCTGACGCTCTGTCAACCGCGGCCCAGTTGGCCTCTACAATATCCATACCTTTTTTCTTGTACGTTTTTTCAATCGCAACTTTTGCCGACTGCGCCGCAACCGCCGGATCGATTACATGTGTTAAATTAAAGAAATTTAACATGATAAACGTGTTAATTCTGTTCCCCAGTCCCAATTCGCGCGCAGCACGGTTTGCATCCAGGAAATACACCTTTGCACGCATTCTTATAAGATGCTCTTGCGCGTCTCTGGGCAGGTTTGCAAACGCCACATCCGGTGCCATCGATGTATTTATCATTACCGTTCCGCCGGCGCGCAATCCTTTAAAGACATCAAAACGTTGAGCTATCATAAAGTTGGAAACACTGATGAAATCAGCGACTTCTATCAAATACTGACTCTTTATCGGCGCATCAGAAAAGCGGATATGAGACGCGGTCAAACCACCCGACTTTTTAGAGTCGTATACGGCATAAGACTGTGGATACAAATCGGAATTTTCCCCGACAATCTTTACAATATTTTTTACCGCACCAACGGTTCCATCCGAACCAATACCATACAAAATCGCGGTTTTAAAATTCGGGTCTTCTACCGCAAACGCCGGGTCGGTTTTCAGTGACAGGCCCGTCAAATCATCCTCTATCCCGACGGTAAAGTTATGTTTTAACTCCCCGCGCATCAGGTTTTCATATACGGCCTTTACATCGCGCGGCTTGAACTCTTTCGACCCCAATCCATAGCGGCCCCCAAACACCTGGGCACTGTCGCCGACAATTGTTTTTACATCCTGGTACAGTGGTTCGCCCAGGGCGCCGGGCTCTTTTGTGCGATCCAGCACAGCTATACGTTTTACTGTTTTCGGCAATGCCGCCATAAATGCCGCCGCCGGGAACGGACGATATAAATGAATCTTCAGCAGCCCCAGCCCCGCCGGCAGGTGCGCCAGTGTTTCCTCTATCGTCTCGCATGCACTGCCCATGGCAACAATAACATTTTCCGCCGCCGGGTCGCCGACATAGTCAACAAGGTTATACCGACGCCCCGTCAGCTCTGCGAACCGGTCCATCATTTCCTGAACTATTTCTGGTGTTTTGACATACAGTGGGTTCGCGGCCTCGCGTCCTTGGAAATACACATCAGGGTTTTGCGCCGTGCCACGAATTGTGGGCGCATCAGGCGTCATACCACGCGCACGATTTTCAAGAACCAGATTGTCCGGAATCATTTCATGCAAAACATCGTCCGTAATACGCGTCAGACGCGATTCTTCGTGACTGGTCCGAAATCCGTCAAAAAAGTGAAGGAACGGAACACGTGCACGCAGTGTCGCCGCATGCGCGATTGCCGCCATATCAGAGGCCTGCTGAACATTATGACTGCTTAACATCGCAAATCCCGTCTGACGCACGGCCATAACGTCACTGTGATCGCCGAAAATAGACAGTGCATGCGTCGCCAATGCGCGTGCCGCAACATGCATTACAAACGGGGTCTGTTCACCTGCAATCTTGTACATGTTCGGAATCATCAGCAACAATCCCTGGGATGCCGTAAACGTGGTGGCAAGCGATCCGACCTGTAACGCGCCATGCATTGCACCGGCTGCGCCGGCCTCTGACTGCATCTCAATTATCTGCGGGATTGCCCCCCATATGTTCTTTTTATGCTGAAACGACCATTCATCAGCCAATTCACCCATTGTACTGCTGGGTGTGATGGGATAAATCGCCGCAAAATCAACGCATCTGTACGCAACGTCCGCCGCCGCCCAGTTTCCATCCACTATCAGTTTTGACATAGTTTTTCCTTACCATAAAATTTATAACGCGCAAATAATACCGCCAATCATTGTCCAAGGCAAGAGTTACTTCACATTTTACTGTTGACAAACTTTCATTTTGTGTCATCATAATATAAACAGAGACTATATTATGAAAAGACCCTTTGACAAAACCAACAAAAACGATGTATGGCACGACAATATTGATGTTATGGATACAATCAACTATACAAACCGCTATCGCTTTTACAATGCCATATCGGAAATGCTGGACCAGAAAATAAATCTGGCGGCGGAAATTAAACGCCGTGGCGGTACCCAGATGCCCGTCATTCATATAAATCTGGGGTGCCCCGACACAAAAGAATACACAAGTCAGTCAGAGCGTTTTTTCAAACTGCTGAACCTGGCACGGCATTATGGAATCATTATTGAAACCAATGTTGTAGAACCCATATGCCTAAACAGCTGGGCGGGTTGGTTGATAAAACATATTGCAACACCCGGTTTCCGGAACTTATACGACACAGGATACCATTATTACTATCCCGCATCATACAATATCCAGAAGAAGCGTACTGAAATTATAACCGACAATCCAATAATCATATCGCCGGACCACGCCCTGAAACACAATATTTGCGATACGGTATTTTTAAGCAACGGTTTAATAAAAACCAGATAAAAACGGGGAAAATCCCCGTTTTTTACTTTTTCTTTGTTTCTGATTCCTTGTTCTCGGCACGCATATCGCTGTCTGGGGCCGGCTTGTCGCCCTTGCCATCGGTAGACATCTGTTCTCCGGTTGCGCCAACGGGCACCACAACGGCGCGTGCTTTCATTTTTGCCATGGCACGCACCATGTCCATTCCGCGTTGCAACTGATAATCCAGCGCATCTTTTTCCTCATCGCTAAGCTCTTCTTTCTGTTCGTCATCCTTGTCTTTCTTGTCAGCCTTCTTTTTAGCCGTTTCATTTTTCAATGAATTTTTAAATGACGCCTCAGAATACATGCTCTCTTTCTTTTCAAGAACCTCTACTTTACTGTGCAAAACCTCTATATCCGGGGTTATGCCCTCGTTCTGGATAGAGCGCCCCGATGGCGTATAATATCTTGCGATTGTAATATGTATCGCGGTACCATCCCCCAGCGGTTTTTGCTGCTGAACACTGCCCTTGCCAAAAGACTGGGATCCCATAACCAGCGCACGCCCATTATCCTGCAGTGCCCCCGCCACAATTTCAGACGCCGATGCAGAGCCATGGTTTATCAAAACAACTATTGGCTTTCCATTTGTACGATCACCGGGTTTTGCAAAACTGCGCTCTATATCCGTTTTGCCCTTGCCACGGGTAGATACTATTTCCCCACCGTCCAAGAATGCATCAGATACATCAATCGCCGCCGTCAGATATCCACCCGGATTGTTGCGAACATCCAAAACATATCCTATTACATTTTTCTTTTCCAGCGCATCAATCGCCTCTTTCAGCTCCTTGGTGGTTGTCGCACCAAAATCAGATATACGAATATAACCAATTTTATCCGGATTTTCAGAATCGTCATCCGCCAGTTGTTTATCCTCATACTTGACTGATTTTACCTTAATAATTGCACGTTTCAGGGTAACATCGCGCGGTTCCTGTCCATCTGAGACAACCTTTAGCTTAACCTTTGTTCCGGGGCGCCCTTTCATTTTTTGCGTCGCCTGGTTCAGGGTCATGTCAAATACCTGTTCGTTATCAATATGAGTGATATAGTCCCCAGCCTTTATTCCCGCCTTTTCCGCCGGTGTGTCATCAATAGGCGCAATTACGCGCACCGCGCCGCGGTCGCTGGTTATTTGAATCCCCAGGCCGCCAAATTCTCCATGCGATTTGTCGTTAAAGTCCTTGAAATCATCCGCCGACAGATACGAAGAATGCGGGTCCAGCGCCCCCAGCATGCCGTTCATGGCACCTTCCAGCATTTTTTTCTCGTCTGCCTCTTCTACAAAGTTTTCGCGGGCCACCTCAAACACCATGGCCAGTTTTTTCAGCTCTTCATAAATCTGTTCATCCGTCAAATGAACAACCGGTTCTTCTTTTTTCTTGTTCCCCCCTGGTGCACAAATCCCGGCCACAGGCACGGCCATAACCAACAAAACCAGTAACTTTTTAAGCATTTTATCCCCTTACCTTTCCTATACTACGCCATAACAAATACTTGTAAGCAAAGCTTAAAACAAAAACGGTCGCATCGCAAGTGTGTTTTTCACAAAAAACATTGACAAATATTGTTTTTGGGTTATAATTATTAGTATAAAGAACTGAGGCCAGTATGAGAAAACTAAAAGCAAGAATACAAACAAGCAGTCGCGACATATACGAGACTCTAAGCAGTCCGGTATATTGGCTGGCCTATCCTCAATTTTTGAAAAGCCAGCTTATTCGCGAAAAT
>Ga0073908_1001222_pt1 | contig 37503 bp, 33 predicted proteins | sample MucameincwithD2O_FD_65484 | JGI IMG/M metagenome (GOLD analysis project Ga0073908, IMG submission 65484) | Mouse cecum microbial communities from Vienna, Austria - Mucus amended microcosms incubated with D2O | ecosystem: Host-associated > Mammals > Digestive system > Large intestine > Cecum... | reverse complement strand
GGCCACGAGCCCATCTACGTCACGCCACGCGCCTTCCCTCAGCGGTTGAAGCCGGGCGACCCCATCCCCGATGTGATCGTGCACGGCCACGTGCATTACCCACGGCTTGAGTGGGGCTCGTCGGTGCGGCCGGCGAAACTGCTGCTGTGCCCCGGCGCCGTGCTGCGCCCCCGTAACGGCAGCGTGCGCACCATCGCGAAAATGCAGGTGGAGGACGGCCGCATCCTGCGCGCCTGGGTGGAAGACCTCCGCGGCAACCAGTTGATGACCTTTCCTGCATAGCAGGGCGCGTCGGAGGCGTCCCCGAGTTCCATTTGCAGCTTTAGGCAGAGACAGAATCTCTGCCCTACGAATTCGACCCGAACGCTGACACGCCTTCCACGGACCTCCGGAAATGCGGCGACTACATATGGCGCAAGAAGGCTTCGTAGCCGCGGTAGGCCTCGTACACGTCAATCTTGCTGGTGACTTCCCAGGGCGCGTGCATTGACAGCACCGCCACACCGCTGTCAATCACATCCATGCCGTACTCGGCGGGAATGTAGGCGATGGTGCCACCGCCGCCGGCGTCCACCTTCCCCAGCTCGGCCGTTTGGAAGAACACGCCAGCATCGTCCATCACCCGGCGCACCCGCGCCACGTACTCGGCGCTGGCGTCGTTGGAGCCGCTCTTGCCGCGGGCACCGGTGTATTTGTTGAACACCAGGCCGCGCCCCAGGTAGGCGGAATTCTTCGCCTCGAACACGCTGGCATAGGCGGGGTCGAATCCGGCGGACACGTCGCTGGACAACATGCGCGACGCCTCCAGCCCGCGCCGCAGCAACAGCATGCCGCTCTCGCCCGCCAGCTCCATGATCTCGGCCATGGTGTTCTCGAAGAAGCGGGAGGTCATGCCGGTGGCCCCCACCGAGCCGATTTCCTCTTTGTCCACCAGCACGCACACCGCCGTGGTATCGGGCACCACCGGAGAGGCGGCCAACGCCAGCTGCGCCTTTAGCGACGTGAATGCGCATACGCGGTCGTCCTGGCCGTAACCGATGATCATCGAGCGGTCCAGCCCCAGCTCGCGGGCGGGGCCGGCCGGCACCACTTCCAGCTCGGCCGACAGGAAGTCCTCTTCGCCGATGCCGTACTTCTCTTCCAACAGCTGCAGGAAGCGGGCCTTCACCGGGTCTTTCGGGGCCTCCGGCTTATCGCCCTCGGCGCCCTCCCCTTCGCCTTCGGCCGCCTGCGCCTGCGCTGGGAAGCTGCCCACAAGCAGGTCGAGGTCTTCCCCTTCCACCACCTTGTCGCCGGTTTTCGCCAGCTGCGCGCGGCCCAAATGGGGCAGCAGGTCGGTAACGCAGAACACCGGATCGGCCGCATCTTCGCCGATAACCACATCCACCACCGTGCCGTCGGTTTTGGCCACCACGCCGTGCAACGCCAGCGGCAGCGCCACCCACTGGTAGTTTTTGATGCCGCCGTAGTAATGGGTGTCCAGCAGCGCCAGCCCCTGGGCCTCGTAGAGAGGGTTTTGCTTGATGTCCAGCCGCGGCGAGTCGATGTGGGCGCCCAAGATGTTCAGCCCCTGGGCCATGGGGGCGCGGCCCACGTGCACCAAGATGAGCGCCTTGCCCTTCGCCTGGGCCCACACCTTGTCGCCTGGCTGCAGCGGCAACTCTTCGGCAATCGCCCGGGAAAGCGGCTTGTATCCGGCCGCCTCCGCCAGCGCGATGGCTGCCTGCGTGCATTCCCGCTCGGTTTTGTTCTCCGAAATGAACCAGCGGTACTCTTCCGCCAGCTGCTCCATGGCCGCCAAATCCTCTTGGCTGCGCTCGTTCCAGGCCACTTTCCGCTCCATACTGCAACTCCTTTGTATTTCCCGAAGAGATAAGCAAACGTTCGCGAAACGCTTGCCGCGCCTTCGGCAACCAACCGTTGAACCTCACCATAATAGCGCTTGAAAAGTCCCTTCGGCCGGATGATTGGGGCCAGCCGCAAAAGCGTCAACCGCGCCGCCGTCCTGTGCCACCGCGGCATCGGGCAGTTGTCGCAACTTTTTGAATTAGCGCGCGCCCTTGTTCCCATCCCCCGCGAGACTTCTATAATAGTTACCCCAATGCGGCAATCAGCCGCGCATGCGAAGTAAGGAGAAACGCAAATGTCCATTCAGGGAATGAAGGTTCGCGCCGTTGTGCCCACCGCTGACAACAGCACCAATTTCAATATCGCCCACGAGAGCGAGACCGTCGTTGGCACCACTCTCGATAACCTGAAGGCCGCCGTGACCGGCGAAACCGGCGCTTCCGCCAAGTACAAGGCGTTCGCCAAGATTGCCCGCGAGGCCGGCTACGACCAGATCGCCCGCCAGTTCGAGGCCACTTCCGAGGCCGAGCAGATCCACATCGCCATGGAGACCAAGCTGATCCAGAAGGTGGAGCCCGACTTCGTGCGCCCCGAGGCCCCCGAGATGAGCGGCGTGGAAACCGACCTCAACCTCATCGCTGGCGCCCTGGGAGAGATGTACGAAACCTCCGACATGTACCCCGCCTTCATCGCCAAGGCCATTGAAGAGGGCGAGACCGAGGCCGTGCAGGCGTTCACCCGCGCCAAGCTGGCCGAGGCGGTGCACGCCGAGCTGTACCTGGACGCCTACAACAACATCGACGCCCCCGACGACCAGGCTTACTACCTGTGTCCCGTGTGCGGCTACATCCACAAGGGCGACGATTTCGAGAAGTGCCCCATCTGCTTCGCCCAGAAGAGCGCCTTCAAGAAGTTCTAAGCTTCTCGCGCATAACGCACTCGCAAGCCCCCTGCGCCCTCACGGCCCAGGGGGCTTTTCATATTCAGGAAAACCGAAAACCCGCCAACAATGAGCAGCCATTCATCGAAGATGGCTCAGTGCCACGCGGTAACGCAAAATGCCGTCATCGCAGCTAGCAGAAGCGCGCCCCTCTTCAACAAGACACTGCAGGTATGCAATACCCTCTTTAAGAATGCACCACCGCTGCAAAGGCGCAATATCTTCCCAATTGCCAGCAGGAACATTCCAGTCAAGTGCCCGGATTATCTCATACCCGCTCATATTCGGCCGATGCGCAACCATGTCTACAATGGCTTCAAGCCGCAATTCGTGATGGCGAATAAGCCACTCGACCCTTTCCCGATAGGAAGAAGACGGCTCCCCGTGGGCGCAGCACAACTGCAAGCACCCCCCTTTGAGAATGCCGCGCAAACTGTCCAAATAATCGCCAAGGGGGTTTTGCCAATCGGGGCCCACGGATATGCTGGGAGAGAACTTGAACAGCACATGATCGCCACTCATCAACACGCCGCCCTGTTCGCAAAAAATCCCCATATGGCCCCGCGTATGACCGGGCAGCTCTATCGCCCGCAGCGATAGCCGACCCACCGTGATGGGGGTGTCCTGGGAAACCAACCGCACATCCAGCCCCTCTGGAACCTGTCCGTTACCAGCGCTGAGATAACGCTTGTACGCATTCATTTCCGCTAGAGGCACCCCCGCCAAGAGCAGGCGAGACTCAAGCCAGCAGCCCCTTTTCTCTACGGAGCGGCCTCCCGCAAGAGGCCACTCCAAGGCGCCGAGATAGATGCGAGAGCGCGGCCCCGCAAGCGATGACAGCAACCCTACGTGGTCGAAATGAAGATGCGTGATGAAATAGTCTGCCTCTCGTGGGTCAACCCTCAGCTCTGCGAGCGCCCCGCGAAGCGTCTCCAAACCGCGACGACTCTTTGCGCCGGTGTCTACGATCAACGCATTGGAGCCGCTTTTCACCACGTAGCAATTTGTGGCTTCGATGGGCCCGTTGGAAAACGGAACCGAAATCCGCCACAGCTCCATCTGGCCGTCGGCAACAATCCGATGCGCCGACTCAGCCATAACGGTATTCCACTCCCATGGTCGGTTGAGGGTTTTCCCATTTCACTACAATGGTGTCGCCACAGGCAATGCGGCAGGTTCCGCACTCAAGGCAACCGGCATAGTCGAAGGTTTGCCGACCTTCCTCGTCTCGCTTGTAAAGCGCACCTGGGCAAACGCGAATTAACTTGTCAAACTCATCCTCGGGAAGCTCTTCCGCCAACTGGATATGGGCGTTTTCCTCGTCAACTTCGTACCTGTTGGTAGCCAGAAAACCATCGATGTTATCTTCTATACGCAGCCTGCTCATAGCGCCTTCAATCCTCCCCGTGCGTCCTTGATCACATTCATAATTCCCACTTCTTTAATCATTGGCATCATAGACTTCCTCATAGGCGGAACCGGAGAACCATCGCAGATGAACATGCGATTCATGACGTCTCGTGCCAATGCTGGATACTCGTTGAAAATGCGCTTGGTTGATTCCATAAAATGCGGGAACCTGCTGAACTGCCGCAGATCCTTCAATACGAAACTCTCTTCGAGGGCCTGCACGTAACCGGCCAATCCCGCCTTGGACGTATCCCCCGCATCGAGAGCCTGAGCAGCTGCGATACCGGCCAGCTGACCCGCGGCTACCGCATAGTCCATTCCGCGCACCTGATAGCCCAAGTTCACGCACATCATGGCAGATTCGCCCGCCAGAAGCACGCCCTCTCCCACCAGCTCGGGCATCATATTCAGGCCGCCTTCGGGCACCATGTGCCCCGAATGTTCAACAACTTCGCCGCCCTTGATGAGCGGAGCTACAGCCGGATGCCGCTTGAAATCTTCGAGCATCTGGTAGATGGGAGTTTCAGCATTGGACATCAAATCAGAAATCGTGGCCACGAGCCCCAGGGAAATGGAGTCGCAGTTTGTGTACATAAAGCCACCGCCAATATGCCCATGAGTGGCATCGCCCGCAAACAACCAAGCGGCACCGTCTTTGTCAGACGCCGCCAATATGCGATCGGTTATCACCGAGGCCGGTAACTTGATTACCTGCTTAATGCCAACCGCCATCGTGTGAGGGGCCGGGCGCTCGAACCCCACAGCATCCGCTGTGAGCAGGGAGTTTACACCATCGCAAAGCAACACTGCGTTAGCGGTAATCTCGTCGCCCGCAGCGCTCACCCCCGTCACTTTGCCCGATGCGTCCTTAAGAAGGCTATCCACGGCAATGCCATAAACGGCCTCTGCGCCCGCTTCCTCTGCTTTGGAGGCCAGCCATTGGTCAAAAGGCCCCCGCAGCACCGAGTACGAATCTTGGCCCTCTTTGAGCATCTCGTCAGAGCTGAAGTCAATGGTGGTGTTCCCATCGGGAGCAAGCAGCGAAATCCGCTCCCTCACGATGCGACGCTCCAACGGGGCCTCCTCTTCAAAGTGAGGGAACACCTTTTTCAGCGAATGGGAGTAGATGCGCCCGCCGGTCATATTTTTGGCACCAGCATAGTTGCCCCGCTCCACCAGCAGCACGCTTTTTCCGACCTTCGCCAACTCGTAGGCAGCCACCGACCCAGCACAGCCAGCGCCCACCACAATTGCATCAAAATCAGCCATTGTTCTCCTTTTCCTTCCTATGGCTTATCTCTGTTCTGTATCGGCCTACGACGCACTAGCCGGCCGCGCGCAACTTGCATGCGCACTGGTCATCGCGACTACCGCAGGCGAACACCGTAGACGGGGAAACGGTTACCCCTGTATAAAACCCATACAGCCCACATGCGGCGCGGACGCTCGAAACAGCAGCCACCGAGCTAATCATCTCGGAAAACCCATTGCTCACGCGGCTTCGTTCCGGCAAATCGCATATCTCATCCAACAGGCAAACCGTATCGCTGTTCTCTGAGTTGACGTAACGCCTTCTGGTGATGCGCATCGGCCCCACCGTGGTAATCAGGGTTCGCGAAATACGGTCCTTTACATAAAGCCCCTGATCGCGTTCCTCATAAAGCACCTGATCGAACTCGGCAAGAGCCTGCGAAAGCCCATCAATCACGCAGCTGTTCATGAGTTGAAGGGCGAAATGCTCCACTTGGCTGAAGTCCTCGGTATCCCTCAGCTTCTGAAGGCACACGTCCTTGCAGAGACTAACGATTTCATCCATCGCGACCTCCCTCGCAGCCCTGAAAACCCTTCCAGGTCAACGATACGAAACCGCAGTTTCTCGCAACAGTACGGGAAAGGGACCATCACACTACCGAAGGAGTAGGAGCCTCATGCAAATGCATGAGGACACAGCAAGGCCGCTAAAGATTGCTTTCGCAGCAGGCCAGCACTCGGCGGTTTACCTTACCTGCGCCAGTAACGGGAAGCTCTCTCAGCAGCACCAGCTCTCGGGGCTTTTTGAACCCGGCAATCTTCCCCACGCAATAGGCCTGCACCTCTTCCAAGGTCGGGCGGCTTTCCCCTCGGGGCACAATGGCAACACACACTCGCTCGCCGTAAACATCATCCGGCTTCCCAAACGCCGCGCAGCAAAGCACCTCGGGCATTTGGTTCACCACATCTTCCGCCTCGCTGCAAAAAACCAATTCGCCGCCGCTCTTTATCAGCTCTTTCACCCTTCCTTTGAACGAGTAAGAGCCGTCCGGGTTCTCTACGAGAAGGTCTCCCGTTCGAATCCAATCCAAGCATCGCTCTTCTTCGAATTCATAGCCGATCATTTGCCACGGAGACTGGGCATATGCCTCCCCTACAACCCCCGGCTCCACTTCCCGCCCTTCCTCATCCAGCAGTTTCAGCTGAGTGAAAAGACGGGGATATCCAATCCTGCGCCTGTCGAACGTGCAGGGATCGAAGTCGGCCTTGCTGACGCGCTCAACGGTGTGCGCCGCGTTTTCGGTGTGGCTGTACCCCCGTTGCACCAACGCGTTGGGGAACACTTCCCAAACAAGGCTCATTTCCTCGGCTCCCACATCAGAACCGCCCAGCATCGCAACGCGCACTTCAGGAAATACGCTACCCCGCCGCGCCGCAGCATCGACAACTTTTCGGACAAAGGGTGCCGGAATGATGAAAGCCGCCGTCACCCTCTCTTTCTCCACAATATCGAGGAAGCCATCCGCATCGAAGTGGGACGCCATCACAAATGTGCCTCCGGAAAGCAGCACTTTTACCAGGTAAGAAAGGGCCGCCCGGTGAGCCAAGGGGGCCACAGAGAAAAACACGCTGGAATCGCCGTAGAGCAGGTGGTCCTTTGAATCGGCCACGCCATCCAGCACAAACGACCCATGGGACAGCAGCGCCCCCTTTGCCTTGCCCGTTGTTCCACCAGTGAACAAAAGAGCTCCCGGCAGCTTTGACGACGGCTTCGCAGGAGCGCCGTCATACGGGCGGGAGCGCTCGACCTCTTCCAAGGCCACAACCCTGCAATTGCCCCCAGAAACGCCGTCCCCCACCAACAGCGGCGGACACAGCCCCGCATCCGCCAAAGCCTGCACCGTCGGCGCAAAGGTTTCGGAGAAGATAAGGGCCCCGCAGTTGACACCATCAAGGGCAGCACGGGCTTCCGCCAGGCTCCATCTCGTATTCAAGGGAACGAACACCGCCCCCAGATAACTGGCGGCCAGAACAGCCTCGACAAACAGGGGGTTGTTCTCGGAAAGGATGGCCACGCGGCTGCCTTCTCCGATTCCGTTCCTTGCAAGCACGCCGGCCATGAGTTTCATATGGAAGAGCAGCTGTCCAAAGGTTCGGGCTCCCTCCTCGTACACCAGCGCCTTTTTGTTCTCCCTCTCTGCGGCAACGCGGGCAAACAGCGACCCGATTGTTTGCGAAACCATACCGCCATCTCCTCCTCAATTGAAAAAATTGACCGCAGCGAAAAATGGCTGGCTCCGCCATTGGAGCCAGCCGCACTTCTCCTTGCCTTTATTTCGCAACAACCACGCCCGCGTCGTAGTACTGCTGAATCTGTTCGGGCGTAAAGCCCAGCTCTTCCAGGATGTCGTCGTTATCCATGCCAACCGTCGGAGCGCCCCGCCAGATGCGACCAGGATTGTTCTTCACCTTCGGTATGGCATTAGGACCCACCAGATCGCAATCCTTGATGTTTGAGTGCCACGTTGTCAGCGACTCACGCGCTTGGAACTGCGGGTTTTCCGGCATGTCCTTCCACTGCTGAATGCGGCTGGCGGGGATGCCGCGGCGGTTGAACTCTTCGTCCACTTCCTTGGCGGTATGGGCAGCACAGTAAGCGCGCACTCCCTCTTCCAGCAGCTTTCCGCCCTCGGAGGCATAGGGGCCGTCGTAATACATAGCCGGCGTACCCTTCGGGATAACGTCGCCACCGTACTCCAAGCCAAACAGCTCGCACATCTGGCGAATGGCGCCACCGCCAGACCCCAGCACAAACACCCACTCATCATCCGAACACTTGTAAGCATCCCAAGCGGCCGATTTGCGCGGGTTGTTTTGCGGGTTAAACTTCACGTGGTCGTAAATCTCTTGGTTGAACTGGGGCAGCGTTTCTGCAGAACCGCATCGCACAACCGCCTCATACTGCGCCACATCGATGCTTTCAGGCACACCGGTCTTCAACAGATTGATATAGGCCGCCAGGCAGGCCGAACAGCACAGGTACGCGGACAGGTAATCGGAGGGCATGATATGGGCCGGCGTGGGCTTCTGCCCTTCGCGCGTATTGGCAAACATCAGGCCGTTAAACGCCTGCGAAACCGGATCGTAGGAACCACGTCCCATGTAATCGGGATGACCCGTGGCGCCATAGCCGGACACATGGGCGATGATAAGACGGGGATTTACCTCCCACAGCCACTCGTCAGTGAGGCCCCATTTGTCGTACTGCCCCGACTTGGCGTTCTCAATAAAAATGTCCGCCTCGGCGATAAGGCGACGAAACACCTCACGACCGCCCTCCGAGGGAGTGTCCAGCGCGATGGTGCGCAGATTGCGGCGCTCGGCCTCGTGCAAAGAGCCAATTCCCAAACGCCCCACATCGTTTGCCCGGGCGTTCTCGATCCACACTACCGAAGCGCCCATTTCGCCCATGAGGGTGGCGGCAAACGGGCCGGCCACCGACGACCCGGCAAATACAACATTCAGGCCCTGCAGCATGCCAAACTGAGGGATATCGCTTTTCTTCATTAGCCTAACCTCCCTTTACAATGCATCTACCAACAGGGGCAGCGCCTCTTGCACACTGGCCACAAGGCCAAGGTCGCACTGATCGAAAATAGGGGCCTTCGGATCTTTGTTCACCGCCACAACAACGCGAGCGCCATTCACGCCCACCATATGCTGCACCTGCCCCGAGATGCCCAAGCCAAAGTACACGTCGGGCTTCAGCATAAGGCCCGATACGCCCACGTAACGCGCCGAGCTCATCCAGCCCTCGCCTTCGGAAATCGGGCGCGTGCATCCAATCTCGCCACCAACATGGCGAGCGAAATCTTCCGCCAGCTTCAGCTCCTCTTCGGCGCCGAACCCGCGACCCACGCATACAAGGGTCTTGGCGGCAGCCAGATTGACGCTTTCTACCACCTTCTCCTCAATGCCCGTCACCTTTACCGGGGACGCGACTGCCTCCAATGCCTGCTCGGCAGGCGCCTGCGCGTCTTCAGCCGGCTGATACGCCGCTGCGGCAACAAGCGCAATCGCGCCTGGCATCGGCTCATTTTCCACCCGGTTTGCCGCGCCGCCGTACACCATCCGCTCCGAAAATAGCTTTCCGTTTTCGATGGATAGGCTCTGGGCGTCACACAGAGGCGTAGTGCCCAGCTTTGCCGCCAGCTCGCCCGCCAGAAGACGGCAGTTCTGAGTGGTCTCAAGCAGAATCGCGTCGGGCTTTTCCACTTCGGCAAAAGCCAGCAGTGCCGGAATCGCCTCCACAAACGCCACGCCCTCTTGAGCCTTCAACCGCACATCGCCGGCATTAATCGCGCCGCCGTCTTGGCAATAGAAAACCACTCGCTCGCCCAGTTGCGCGGCGCCATACAAGAGCTCCCGCGCGCGATCCTCACCCTCGGCGATCACCAATATCGTCTTAGCATCGGCCATCGTGATCACATCGCCTTCCTGAGCGCCTCGACAAACTCGCCAATCGAGTCAACGCCCTCGAACACCGTGCAGGCCCGCTCTTTCTTGAGCGGCGCCAGCGTACTGACAACAACCTTGGAAGAGGCAGCCGGAGCCTCGGGCAGATCGTCGATAGCCCAAACCACCTGCTCCTTCTTGCCAGCGGCCAAAATGTCCTTCATGCCGGCGATACGCGGACGACAGGCCTCGGAAGTTGTAGAGACCACTGCCGGAAGCGGCATCTGGGTCACCTCCACGCGGTCCTCCAAATCGCGCTTCACCGTAATTGCCCCATCTCCCAGCGAGCCTTTCTTCACCGCATTCACCACAGAAACGTTCAGCATCGCGCCCAAAATAGGGCCAACCTGCTGTGAATACACATCGCCGGAGCCTTCGCCGCAAACCACTAGATCCACATCGCCAATCTTGCGAATAGCGGCGGCGAGAACGCTGGCCGTTTGATACGGATCGGAGCCTTGGGCGGCCGCGTCTTTCACAGCATAACCCATCTGGGGCCCACGGGCATAAACGCCCTTCTTGAGCTTTTGGTCCGTCACGATATCATCGCCGTAGGTAAGCAACACCACCTCAGCGCCCTCGGCGGACTCGCCAAAGCGCATCGCCATCTCAATGGCGGTCAGGTCGTAATCGCCCACCTTCCAAGGAGCACTGGAAAAATCCAGTGTCGAGTCAGCGTTAACGACCAAATCTTGCTCTTCGGGAACCAGCTTGTAGCATGCCACAATTTTCATGGTGCCCCCTAGTGATTCTTCTTGGCGAATTCTTTGAGAATGGGGCGGGAGGCCGCATGGATGAGAATCTCATCGGTGCCGCCGCCGATGCGCGCGGTACGCAGGTCGCGCCAAACCTTGGAAGAGATGGAATCCTCGGTGTAGCCGATGCCGCCCATGATCTGCACGCAATCGTCGGCAATCTCGTTGGCAAGACGGGTAACGAGGTACTTCACCAGCGCAGAGTCGATGCGCAGCGACTCGCCCTGGTCGTATTTCCAGGCAGTCGCATACAGGAAGGCCTCGCACGCCTTGATCTTCGCGGTCATCTCCACGATCATGCGCTGAATCAACTGGAACTGACCAATAGGCTTGCCGAACTGGATGCGCTCGTTGGCGTAGTTCACCGCCTCGTTATAGGCGCGCTTTGCGCCGCCCAGAGCAGTGGCCGCGATGAGAACGCGCTCGATCTCAAAGTTCTTCATCAGCATGAAGAAGCCTTTGCCCTCTTCGCCCACCAGGTCCTTCTCTTCGATTTCAACGTTGTCGAGGTATACCTCGCACATGGAGAGCATACGCTGGCCAATCTTGTGCATCGGCTCAATCTTCACACCCGGAGCATTAAGAGGCACCATCCACAGGGACATGGCGTTCAGCGCAGGCTCCACGCTGAAGTCGCGCGTCATCGTCAGCATGAGGTCGGTATCGGAGGCGTTGGTGATGAACGACTTATGGCCGTTAATGTACACCTTGCCGTCTTTGCGGGTGGCAGTGCAAGCGTAAGCGTTAGAGTCAGATCCCGCCTGCGGCTCAGTGAAGCCCAGGGCAAAAGGAAGGCGACCTTCGTCAACCTTGTCAGAAATTGCCTTTTTCTGCTCTTCGCTGCCGAACATCATAATGTCCTCGATGTTCAGCATGGTGGTGGTGAGGGAAGGACGGCCCAGCTCGGCGAACTTCTCGTCCAAGAGCACCATCGTGAGGAAGTCGAGTTCCGTTCCGCCGTATTGCTCCGGCAGGCCCACCTTGCCAAACGGGGAATCAAAAAGCGCCTTGTAGTACTCGGCCGGAAACTGCGCCTGCTCCCAATGCTCGTCAAAGTAGCGCTGATCGAAGCCGCAGCCCTCGATCCACTCTTCCAGGCTCTCAAGCAGCAGCTCTTGCTCATCGGTAATCTTGAAATCCATAAGGCTTCCTTTCTGTTGCGTGTTCCTATACGAACACCGCTATTGTTATGGGACAGCCCACGCGGCGCCAGCTGTCGGCTGTTCTTTTAAGGGGGGTTACATCCGAACAAGAACGCACAGCCTAAAACAGTTGCCTGTTCAAGCAAGGGTTTTCAAGCGCCCCACCGACTCCGCTCCCGTCCCTCCCCCTAAGGGAGTTGGTTTCGCGGGCTCCTCTTGCTATGATTGCGGCATCGTCGGCAAACGCCATCGTGCTCTTCAGCAATACTCGCAGCAACACGAAAGCAGTCCGCCCATGAGGTCTTATCGCCTTATCGATGTTCGGGTTCCACGGCGCAACCTACAAGCGCCCAACTCCCCTTTTTCCGGCCTCACAAACGTCGAGAAGCAGCAGCTCACCCAACGGGCCGAAAGCGCAGCGTCGAATATCGAGCTGCAGCTTCTCTCCAACGTCATAACGGGGAGCATTTTGCGCCTCTCTGGCACTGCAAATCGAAGCTTTCTCTTTGTTCACGACTGGGAAACCGACCTCATGCGCCTCTCCTCCATCAACGGAGATGCCCGTCTGCCAAAAGGCATGACCGTTGAGTTCGCCAAAGGACAAGGGGCGCCGGGCATCGTATGGGAAACCCACCAGCTTCTCATCGCAAACGGGCCCCAACAGGTGAAAGAGATAACCGAAACAGTGCCGGACGTTGAGCGCATTCTGGCGTCCGGGCAAACCTCCTCCCCCTGGGCCATTCTATGCTGCCCCATCATCGTGTATCGGGAAGTTGTTGCGGCTTTTTTGCTCGAAGGAAGCCGCGAAAACCACCCGTTCACAGACGAAGACGCCGTGTTCCTTGAGCGGCTGTGCACGTCCATCGCCTCTTCCATTTCCAGCGCTATCCTCACCGATGAGCTGTCCTTCGAGAAGAGACGCCTCGAATCCCTTGTCGAGCAAGTGTTCACAGCCCAAGAAAACGAGCGCATGCGCATAGCCCGTGACCTCCACGATGACACGGGCCAAACGCTCGCTCTTGCGGCCATCCGCGCCTCCTCGTGCCTAAACCTCGTTTCCGAAGACCAGGACAATCTCCGCAAAGAGCTACTTCTGCTGCGGGAAGACCTGAAAAGTGCCATGCAATCGGTTCGAGACAGCGTGGCGAATCTGAGGCCGCCCATCCTAGCCTCTCACGGCCTTGCGGCATGCATCGAAAGCTACGTGGATGACCTGCGGTCAAAAATCACATTGAACCTCGAACTGGAGCCGATCCCCGTGTTGCCGGACATCCCCGCCCAACAGTCCACCTTGGTCTTCCGCATTATCCAAGAGGCCGTCTCGAACGCGCTGCGCCACAGCAATGCCCAGCATCTGACAATTTCTCTCAGTCTCGACAAAGACGCCCTTGCCATTTCCGTTGAAGATGACGGCTGCGGCTTTTCGGTCGAAGAAACGCAGAAACCTGGCGGAAAAAGCTTCGGCCTCACGGGCATGATGGAGCGAGCGGCGCTCCTCAATGGCCGCTGTAAAATAGACTCGACTCCCGGCCTGGGCACAAGAGTCATTGCCGCCATCCCCTTGGCCCAACCTATCGGAGCAGTCCATGACCTCACCTAAATCAACAACGCTGGTAATCGCCGACGACCACACCCTCCTACGCAAGGGCATCGAATCCCTGCTCAGTCAAAGCAATCCCGACGTGCACATTGTGGGAGAAGCCGGCACCGGCGCCGAAGCCATCGAGGCCTGCATGCGGCTTAAACCAGATGTACTGATGCTGGACATCAGCATGCCCGACATGACAGGAACTGAAGCCTTGAAGGTAATTGCCGCCAAGTGCCCCCAAACCCGCGTCATCATGCTCACCATGCACTCAGATTCGCTATATATTCGAGAATGCATGTCCAGAGGGGCGTCGGGGTACATTTTGAAAGACGCCGTAGGCGAAGAGCTGAACGATGCCATTGCCACTGTCATGCAGGGATCAGTTTACTTGCGCGCGGAACTAGCGGCCAGCCTCTGGACTGCCGAACAGCGCATCTCCGCCAGTTCGGGTCATCCGTTGCTCACCGTCCGTGAATACGAAATTGCCCAGATGATTAAAGCTGGCTTGTCCAACAAGATGATTGCCGCCAATCTCGGTGTTTCGGTAAACACCATTCGCACTCATCGTGCCAACATCATGAAGAAGCTCAATGCCCACTCGGTAGTTGAACTCATTAAGAGCATCGAAGATTAACGGCGGCTTTGGCGCGCATAAAAACCGCCGCCCCTGAGGCGGCGGTTTGGGAGAGGGTTGCCCTGGGAGCCCTTTGTACGGCAAAAGGCTCCCAGTAATCGTGATGCCTAGCCCAGCAAGCCCATCATTTGCCAATAGGGCACGCTCACAGCCAACGCTATGAGATTGATAACGATGAAGGCTATGCCCGTGGCGTAGATATCCTTCTGTTCTACATTGCCTCCCGTCATACCCAAGGCCCCGATAACCGTGGGGTTTTGGTAATAGAGGAGGAACGACATACCCGAAACGGTAACGGTGAACAGATATACGAACGGGTTGATAACCGAACTTGCCAGCATAGTGGAAACCAGGGCCATCATCACCGTCGAGCTGACCATCGCGAAACGAAGCAGAATCATGAGAACCGCAAGCAACAGCACCAAAAGCAGCGGCTGCTGAGTAAGCGGGACGATAACCGGCGAACACAGCTGGGCGATCCACGAAGCAACACCAGTGGCGGAAAGCAAGGTAACCATACCCAAAATGCACCCGATCATAATAACGATAGGCCACATAAGGCGCGTGGAGAAGTCTTGGGGCTTAAACGAGCCGGAAACGCACAGCAGCAACCACGCGCTTAGGGCTACAGCATGAGCGGAAATGCCAAAGTTCGACCCCGCCACAAAGCCCACGATGGCGACCAAAAGCACAATCAGGGCAAATAGCTCTTTCCCGCGCAGGGCCCCCATTTCTGCCAGCTGGCGGTTGCACGACTCAAGAATAGCCTGAGGGTTGGCGTCCGTGGTGTCCTCCCCCTTGGGCCGATGCCACACGATGAAGAACACCGTGAAAAGCACCAGAGACACAATAAAGTACACCAGTGCATTGCGGGCCCAGTCCAGCCATGTAACCCCATCGGGCATAAAGCCCAGCGCAATGGCCACCGAGCCATTGCCCGTAAGGAAGCACGAACCAAAAATGAGGGAGGCAATGACAATGATGGAGAAGAAGCCGGTATAGGGGCGCGTGTGCGGCTTAAATCCCAACTGGGTAGCCACATCGCCGGCAATCGGCACCATAATGGCTTGCTTCGCCGCAGCGGCGGGAACCCAAGGGGTGACGAGGGTGTTCGCCAGCTCGAAAACTATCATCTGGCCCACGTAGTTCTTGGGCGCGTATTTCACCATCAATAGAGCAATGCGCTTCAGAATTCCGCTGTTCGACAGTCCTGCCGCCAGGCCAAAGGCTCCTATCAGCAGCAAGACAGTGCTGGAGCCAAATTGCCCAAACACCTGCGAAGTATCCCCCGTACCAGTGAGCAGGCACAACGTGCAAGCAATAAGGCTGCTGATGTGCGTCGGAACAAGCTCCAACACCATCATGACAATCCACCAAATAAAGATTGCCAGAAAGCGCATGCCCACTGCATCGAGCCCCTCAAAAGGCGCGGCCAACGCTAGAAACACGCAGCCCAGCGTGGCTATGCAGAGCACAAGGAGCTTTATAGCTTTCTTTTTATCCATACATTCCTCCTTTTCATACCGTTTTGTCCACCCTTTCCCTGATGTCTTGGCCACCGTCCCTCCAGCGGAACAGGCTAAAATCATTGTGCCCCGTACACAAAACCGAGTCGAACCGCGGAGCGTTCTTTATTGAAGGGTGAGGCCTTGGTCCCCGACGCCCCTTCCGCGCTTCAGCAAATCGCCCGTCAAACGAACACGGGGCTAGAAACAAAGGTTCCCAGCCCCGCTGTTAGTAAAGTCAACTTTACTAAAACGCACTTGAGCAAAACAACTGCAGCCCCCGCAGCTGTTTATTCGTCCCTCTCTCTCGGCAGCTGCACCTTCGCCATTCAAGCCTCGCCTTCCGCAGCCTGCTTCCCAAGATGACGAAAAGTCAACCGAACGCTCATAGCGGGGTGACTGCGGGGGCCTGTTCTCTATTGTTTCTCCCAGAGCCCCTATATTACGTGCCAGAGAAACTTCTTCCTTTCCCTTTTCTCTCTCCTGGATGTTGTATTCCCGGCAACATCCACCCAACCCGAAGGCGGCTCCCCAGGCCGCCTTTCCTTTTATGGGCACAGGTCAGGAAGGCGGGAATGGGACGAAGGCAGGAGGCTGGCAACAACGCATACGGGAGGAGGACCCGCTATGACCCAAGAAAACGAAACCCGAGAGCACCCCAAACTGGTGGCCATCGAACAGGTGAGCGAAGGCTGGATCAACAAGTACGTGCTCACTTACGAAAAGGACAACGGCGAGACCTTCACCTACGAAAGCGTGTCCCGCAAAAACCTGGAAGAGTACACCGAGCAGCTGGAGCGCAATGCCGCCGGGCTGCCGCCGAAGCCGGACGCCGTGTGCATCTACCCCATCTTGCCCAACGACAGCATTCTGCTCATCCGTGAATTCCGCTACCCGCTGAACGCCTGGTGCGTGGCGCTGCCGGCCGGCCTCATCGACGAGGGCGAGTCGCTGGAAGAAACCATCAACCGCGAGCTGATGGAGGAAACCGGCTGTCGCCTGCGCACCGACCTGGAAGGCCCCGCCTACCAGCTGCTGCCCCAAAGCGGCTTCTCCTCCACCGGCATGGGAGAAGAGAATGTGCAGGTGGCCATCGCTTACGTGGAGAAGGCGGGAGAGCCGCAACTGGGCGAGAACGAGCTGATTGAAACCTTCGAGCTTTCCCGCGATGAGATTGGGAGGTTCCTGGACACCAACACCTCCCCCATCGGCACCCGCTGCCAGCTGCTGCTGGAAGCCTCGCGCCGGCTGCAGGTGCTGCGCAAGCGGCTGGCCCTGGCTCAAAACCCCCTCACCAAAAACGACTTCGCGTAAGGCGTGGGGCCGACGGGAGCTGTCAGGGGGACCTTCGCTTTTGACACACGAAGAAGCACTGCCGGACATGACAGCCAATATCGTGCGTCAAAAGCGAACGTCCCCCTGACACGCCCTAACCTAATCGGGGGTCACATCGTGGCCCGCCTGAAACCACACCACCGTTCCCAGGATGCACACTCGGCGCTTATCCAGCACAAGGTCGGGCTGTGGCGCTTTTAATCCCAGCGTTGAAAGCACCACGGTATTGTTTCCAGCTTGGAAGCGGCGAATCACGGTAATCGAGTCGTCCACGATGGCCACCACCGTACAGCCATTGTAGGGGCGCATCCGCTGATCCGCCAACAACAGACAGCCCTGCGGGTACACCTTTGCCAGATCCACCGAATCCAGCCTAACGAAAAATGAGGCCGGGTGACGTTGTGCCACATCCGCCGGCGCCATAGCTTGGGCCAGATAGCGCAACATGGTGCCCGAAGCCGACCTGTCCACCTTGTAGGCGGGAAAAACGCCTTCGCCCTGGGCCGCCTTCCCCTCCGCTCTGGAAGCGCCATCGGCCACCGGAAGCTTCACGTCCTGCCTTGTAGGGGCCACCTCTCCCAACAGGTGCTCCACTGGTACCCCGAACACCGTTCGTATCTTCTCGATATTGTTGCAGCGAATGAAGCTCCGGCCGCTCTCCCATCGGGAAACCGTTTCCTTGGTCACATCCATCCTTTGGGCAAACTCCGCTTGGGAAAGTCCGAGGTTTTGGCGCAGGTGGCGGATGTTCTCACCTATATCCATGGTGCGCGCCCTACAGCTTTTCCCGCCAAAGCGGCAAGCACAGACTGCTCGGACCGCCAAATCCAGCCGTAAGCTCTTGAATGGAAACCGGGTGCAGCGTCATGCCCACCTTATCCAGGGCGTCATTGGTCCAAACGTTCTCCTTGCATACGCAGAGGTTGCCGGGGGATAAGCACAGCGTGCCCAACGATCCATTTTCGTATTCGCGCTGCATCTGCCCAATGGAGGCGTTGCCAAACTCCACCACGCGCACCCCCACCTCTTTCACCATAAGCCCCAGAATGGTGCTGATGTTAGAGGTGAGCAGCTCTACCCGCACATCGCCCTGGGCATAACCGCGACGGACCCGGTAAACCGAGGCGTTCTCCTGCAGCAACGGATCCACCAGAAACTTGTCGTAGTCGATGCGCGAGAGGTATGCGTCAAGGTGCACGCGGTTGCCCTCTTGCGGAACAGTGAACACGAATACGTCATCCACCTGAGAGCCGCGTCCTCCCCACAGAAGCCGCTGGCACAGCACGTCTATTGCCGTCGCTTCTGTGCGCGACGACATGCCCAGCGCCACCGTGCGGGCGTCGATGTTTACCACATCGCCCCCCTCTAGGTAAAACGACCCGCCATGGTCGTACCACTGGGGCACCCCCGAAAATAACGGGTGATAGCGCTTTATGATCTCGTACAGCACCACCTCTCTGCCCCGGAATGGCCAGTACATGCGATTTAAGGTAACACCCTCCCCCACCACGTTCATGGGATCACGCACGAAAAACGCCGTGTTCAGCGGCCCCAATAGGAAGCCTTCCGAGTCAAAGTTGTTCCCCGTGAGAAACGCCAGGGGAAAGGCGCTGCGCTCGTCTAAAGTCGTCTCTTCATAGCGTATGCCGCTGAAAAGCCGCCGCACTAAATCGCCGTTAGACGAGGCTGCCACCAGCACGACACGAGCCGCCTCCTGCAAGTCGTTGCCCCGTATGCTTGCATCCCGCAAGAAACTTGAAATGAGGTCTTCCCGGGCCAACGGCGAAGCGTCTAGCGCCTCCACCAAGAGATCCGTCAGCTCAAACACCTCCACCGCCTGGCTCCGAAGCACCTGGTTAAATTCGGAAAACTCCTTCTCGGCCTCTTCCAAATTGAAGGAAGACATGCCGGGGCGCAGGGGGAACACCTGCAGAAAGTCGCCGTGGGGGTAGCGCTGCGTTTCAACCCCCGGGCGGTGCACGATAACCTGCCTGATTTTCCCTATTTCGCTGTTCACATCTACGGTCACAGAAAACTCCTTCTTCACTTTGCTTGGAAAGCAGCATACGTAACGGAAGCCAACGAGAAAAGTCGCTTTTTCGCGCAATAGACATTAAATGTCGTCATGGTTTGCGATGAGACATTAAAAGTCACCGAATAATCCGCTGGCTAGCGGGCCCTCTCCCCCTGAAAACGCCTTCAGCTCCCCGCCTTGAAAGCTTGGAATCATTTTCCTCAGGAAAAGCCCCGCCGGGGCGAAGACCAAAAGAGAGGAGTGGGAAATGGCAGAAGCAGCCAAGAAAAAGATCCAGATCCCCCATACCTACACGATCATCTTCCTGTTGATGATCGTGGTGGCAATCTTGACCTGGATCGTACCGTCTGGCGCCTTCGAAACCGCTGAGGTGAACGGCCGCGAAGTAACAGTTGCCGGCACGTACCAGGAAGTGGACAAGGTTTCGGTGGATCCTGAAACCGGGAAGGAAATCGACCTGCGCCAGGGTTTCGACGCCCTGCTTGAAGCGCCGATCAACGGTATCGTGGCGGCCGCAGAGGTAGTGGCGTTCGTGTTCGTGGTGGGCGGCGCCTTCCAAATCATCACCGCCACCGGCGCCATCGACGCCGGCATGCGTCGCGTAGTGAGGCGCTTCAAGAAGAAGGACATTATCGTGATTCCCATCGCGATGCTGCTGTTCGCCTTGGGCGGCTCAACGTTCGGCATGGCAGAAGAGACACTGCCCTTCTTCGCCATATTCTTGCCCATCATGATATCGATGGGCTTCGACTCCATAACGGCATTCATGATTGTATTCATTGGCGCGAAAGCCGGCTACATCGCCTCGACGGTGAACCCCTTCAGCGTGCTGGTGTCGCAGGGCATCTTGGGCATCACGGGCAATCCCCAACTGTGGCTGCGTCTCATCATGTTCGTGGTGATTGTGGGCATGTCCATTGCGTGGGTGATGCTGTACGCCCGCAAAGTGCGGAAAAATCCGGAGAAATCGCTTACCTACAAAGACGACCTGGCCAAGCGCGCTGAACTTGAGAAGGTGGCCGACGACACCCCCTTCACCGCTCGCCAGAAATGGATCCTGCTGGTATTTTTGGCTGGCATGGTGCTTCTGGTGTGGGGCCTGGTCACCCAGGGTTGGTACATGGCCGAAGTGTCCGCCATCTTCATGGGCATGGGCCTCATCTCCGGCATCATTGCCGGCTTCTCCCAGGGAAAAATCGCACAAGAATTTGTTGTGGGCCTGAAGGACTTTGCGTTCTCTGCCATCGTCATCGGCCTTGCCCGCGGCGTGCTGGTCATCGCCACCAACGGCATGATTATCGACACCATCCTAAACGCGCTGGCCAACGGACTGGCGGGCGTGGCGCCGGCAGTGTATTCCTCCATCCTGTACATAGTGGAGAACTTGCTCACCATCCTGGTGCCCAGCTCTTCGGGCCTGGCGGCCCTCACGATGCCCATCTTCGGCCCCCTCACCGAGCTGATGGGGCTGAACCCCGAGGGCGCCGTTACCGCCGTGTGCCTAGCGGAACCCATGATGACCATCATCGCCCCCACCAGCGCCATCTTGGTGGCCGGCCTGGCCGTGTGCAAAGTGAGCCTGGGGCAGTGGTGGAAAACCTGCTGGAAGTGGTGGCTGCTCATGAGTGTGGTGTGCATGGTGTTCTGCGCCATATCCGCCACCATTCCCCTTCCCTAACCAACTGGAATTTGAAAAACTTGCCAAGCAAACGAGAGAACCTAAGGAGATGAACATGGCAAAGAAACCGATCGACGTTACCAGCGAAATCGGCCAACTGCAGCGCGTTGTGCTGCACAAACCGGGCCAGGAACTCGTGGGCATGAAGGCCGACGAGTTCGAGAAGTGCTGGATTCACGATGCGTTTTATCTGGATTATGCTCAGATGGAACATGACGCCTTCGCCAAAATACTGCGCGACGAGGGCGCCGAGGTGCTGTACATGGAAGACCTGCTGGCGGAAACCCTTGACCAGCATCCGGAAGCCAAAAAAGCGTTTTTGGATGAGTACACGAGCCAGCTGGTCATGACCGACCCGGAGCTTTTGCCGCTGGTGCGGGCCAAGCTGGAAAGCATCGAGGACAACGCTGCTTTTGTGCAGAAAGCCCTCTTGGGCATGCGCCTTCACGAACTGGAACTGGCCAATGGGCCAAAGACCCTCGCGCGGCTGGACGGCGACGGCCTGGCACCGGACGACCTGGTGGTATACCCCATGCCCTCGTCTTACTTCAGCCGCGACCCCATCGCCTCCATTTCCAACGGCGTTTCGCTGCACCGGATGTACTACAACCAGCGCAGCCGCGAGGTGCCCTTCTACAAAACCTTCCTCACCTATCACGACGACTTCGCCGGCACCCCCTTCTGGTACGACAACCAGGACAAAGCCCACATCGAGGGCGGCGACGTGCTGAACATCAACAAAACCACGTTGGCCATCGGGCTTTCCCAGCGCACCGAGGCGGCGGCCATCGACAAGCTGGCGAAAAACCTGTTCTGGGGCCCGGTTCCCTCCACCATCGAAACGGTGTACGCCATCAAGATTCCCTGGGGCTACGAAACCATGCACCTGGACACTGTGTGCACCCAAATCGACTACGACAAGTTCACCGTGTACCCAGGCATGTACGACGAGCTGAAGGCCTACCGCCTGCGCAAGGGCGACAACCCTGGCGAGGTGATTGTGGACGAGCTGGTTTCCGATCTGAAGCACATCTTAGAAATGGCCACTGGCCTAGATGAAGTGACGCTTTTGGAATGCGGCGGAGGCGACCCTGTGGAGGCCTCCCGCGAGCAGTGGAACGACGGCTCCAACACGCTTGCCATCGCCCCCGGCAAAGTTTGCGTGTACGAACGCAACGTGGTTACCAACCGCCTTCTGGAGCAGGCGGGCATCCAGCTTTGCGTCATGCCTTCCGAGGAGCTGTCCCGCGGCCGTGGCGGCCCACGCTGCATGTCCATGCCCTTCGCCCGCGCTGCAATCTAGCCCCCCCGCTTCGGGCCGCCGGCGCACCAGCCGGCGGCCCCTTCCTCCCCGCAATCATCACCTTCAACGAAAGGACGGCCACTATGGGACTCAATCTTTCTGGCAAGCATTTCCTCACACTGCTCGACTTCAGCACCGAGGAGATTAATTATCTGCTCGACCTTGCCCGCGACTTCAAGAACCTGAAGCGCTGCGGCGTGCCCCACCGTTGGCTAGAGGGCAAGAACATCGTGCTGCTGTTCGAGAAGACCTCCACCCGCACCCGCTGCGCCTTCGAAGTGGGCGGCATGGACCTGGGCATGGGGGTTACCTACCTGGATCCCGGCTCGTCCCAAATGGGCAAGAAAGAGTCCATCGAGGACACTGCCCGGGTGCTGGGCCGCATGTACGACGGCATCGAATACCGCGGCTTTGAGCAGTCTGTGGTGGAAGACCTGGCCAACAACGCCGGCGTGCCGGTATGGAACGGCCTTACTGCCCAATTCCACCCCACGCAAGCGCTCGCCGACGTTCTCACCATGCAGGAGGAGTTTGGGCAAGACCTGCGCGGCCGCAAACTGGTGTTCTTCGGCCAGGTGGGCAACACCGCCTCGTCCCTTCTGGTCATCTGCGCCAAGCTGGGCATTAACTTCACCCAGGTGGGCCCGCAGGCCGATGTGCCCGGAAACCGCACCTACCCCACCGAACTTTGGGAAAAATGCCAGGAAATCGCCGCTAAAACCGGAGCGATTCTCTCCGTTACCGACAACATTGCCGAAGGTGTTGCCGACGCCGATGCCGTGTACACCGACGTGTGGGTGGGCATGGGCCAGCCGGCCGAACTGTGGAAGGACCGCATTGCGCTTCTGGCCCCCTACCGCGTAACCGAAGAGGTTATGGCCATGGCCAAGCCAGACGCCATCTTCCTCCACTGCCTCCCCTCGTTCCACGACACCAACACCACCATCGGGGCTGAAATCGCCGAGCAGTTCGGCGTTACCGAGATGGAAGTTGAAGATGCCGTGTTCGAGTCGGACGCTTCTCGCGTATTCCAAGAAGCGGAAAACCGCATGCACACCATTAAAGCGGTCATGTACGCCACCCTCAAGTAGGCCTACAGCGGCTTTACCATCGGCCCGGGAAGCATGCGTTTTCCCGGGCTTTCAATTTCCCTCGCCCATCAATCAAAAGGAGGCCCCATGCCTTACCAGAAATCCGACGGCCCCACCATTGTGGTGGCATTGGGCGGAAACGCCCTCGGAAACACCCCCGAAGAGCAAGCTGAATTGGTGAAAGAAACCGCCCGGAACATCATTGACCTGGCAGAGACCGGAGCGAATGTGGTGGTCACCCACGGCAACGGACCTCAGGTGGGCATGATCAACGACGCATTTGCCCTTGCCAGCTCCCAGCTCGGCAGCAAAGTGCCGGCCATGCCCTTCCCGGAATGCGGCGCCATGAGCCAGGGCTACATCGGCTATCAGCTTTCGCAAGCACTGCTGAACGAATTGAAGGCGCGCGACATCATGCGCTCAACCGCGAACATCGTCACCCAAACGGTAGTGGACGCCGCCGATCCCGCCTTCGAAAAACCCACAAAGCCGGTGGGGCCTTTCATGACCGAAGAAGAAGCCCGTGCCCAAGCAGAGAAAAAGGGGTGGACCGTGAAGGAGGACTCCGGTCGCGGCTGGCGTCGCGTAGTGCCCTCCCCGCTGCCCCGCCGCATCGTTGAATTTGACGCCGTGCGCGATTTATCCGATGCCGGGTATGTAGTGGTGTGCGCCGGCGGTGGCGGCGTTCCTGTTGTGGAGGAAAATGGCGCCTACCGCGGCGTAGCGGCCGTGATAGACAAGGACCGTTCCGCAGCCATGCTAGCCGCCGAGTTCCAGGCAGACATGCTAATCATTCTTACCGCCGTCGAAAAGGTTTGCATCAACTTCGGCACTCCCCAACAGGAAGCCCTCAGCGTCATGACCCCCGAGCAGGCGAAAGCTTACATAGTAGAGGGGCAGTTTGCCCCCGGCAGCATGCTGCCCAAAATCGAAGCCTGCTTGAGCTTTGTCGAGCGCTGCCCCACCGGCAAAGCTCTGGTCACTTCCCTTGAATGTGCCGCTGCCGGCTTGCGCGGAGAAACGGGCACCGTAATCACTGCGCGCTAGCAACGCCGAGGAGGTGCCGACAGCGTGGGGGGCGTGTCAGGGGCTACTCTTCCCCCAGCACCTCCAGGGCTTTGGCGTAGCCGCCGGCGCCGTAGCTGAGGCACTTTGACACGCGGGCAATAGTGGTGGCGGAGGCGCCGGTAGCCTGTTCGATGGCGGTGTAGGGCTTGCCGGTCGACAGCAGCCGCGCCACCGCAAGGCGCTGCGAGGTTTCGCGAATCTCGCGAATGGTGAACAAGTCTTCCAGCAGGGCGAATATCGCGTCCTCGTCTTGCAGGGTGGCCAGAACCTTCAGCAGGTCGTCCACTTCCGCCGTGCGAATATCCGGCTGTTTTTCCGCCATTGCCGCCGCTCCCTTCTTGCGCCGCCAGATCAAAATCCGTTGCGAATACTTTAGCACACGATAGTAGCAGCTGACAGAGGGGGGCGTGTCAGGGGGACGTTCACTTTTGACACACGAAGAAACACTACCGGGCACAACAGCCAGCAGCGTGTGTCAAAAGTGAACGTCCCCCTGACACTAACTGCGGCTGCGGGCGCGGTACAGGCCGTACTCGATGGAATCCACCAGCGCGTTCCACGAAGCCTCGATCACGTTCTCGGAAACCCCTACGCTGCCCCAGCTGCCGTGGCCGTCGCTGGTGGTGATGGTCACGCGGGTGATGGCGTCGGTGCCCTGGCTCTCGTCCAGCAGGCGCACTTTGTAGTCGGTCAGTTCCATCTGGGCCACCTGCGGATAGCTCTCGGCAATGGCCAACCGCAGCGCATTGTCCAGCGCCCCCACCGGGCCGGCCCCTTCGCCCGTGGCCACAAAGCGCTTGTCCCCCACATGGATTTTGATGGTGGCCTCCGACATGGCGTCCTTCGCCAGCGCCCCGGTGTCTTCCCGATCGTCCACGATCACGCGAAAGCTCTCCAGCGTGAACGACGGCCGATAGGCCCCCAGTTTGCGCATGAGCAGCAACCCCAGCGAGCCGTCCGCCACCTCGTAAGAGAAGCCGCGGGCTTCGCGATCTTTGATTTCGTCCAGAATGGCCTGCTCGTCAATCCACGGGGCCGAAAGGTCGAAGCCCAGGCTGGCCGCCTTCTGCAGAAGCGACGCCTTGCCAGCCAGCTCGCTCACCAGCATGCGGCTGCTGTTGCCCACCAGCGCGGGCTTGGTGTGCTCGTAGGCCTCGGGGAACCTGGCGATGGCGCTGGCGTGCAGGCCGCCTTTGTGGGCGAAAGCGCTGGTGCCGCTGTAGGGGTAATGGGCCGGCACCGACACGTTGCACAACTCGGCGATGTAGTGGGAAACGCTGGTCAGCTGCTCAAGGCTGTGGGCCCCCACCGTGTCTAGCCCCATCTTCAGCTCCAAGTTGGCGATGACGGTGAGCAAATCGGTGTTGCCCACCCGCTCGCCGTAGCCGTTCACGGTGCCCTGCACCTCCGTGGCACCGGCCCGCACCGCTGCCAGCGTGTTGGCCACCGCACAGCCGCTGTCGTTGTGGCAGTGAATGCCGAAGTTCCCTTCCGGGAAGCGCTCCACGGTGGCGGCCACCACCTCTTCAACCTCGAAGGGCAAACAGCCGCCGTTGGTTTCGCACAAATCCACCGAATCGGCCCCTGCCCGCAGCGCCGCCTCCACGCACTGCAGCGCGTAGCTGCGGTTGGTCTTGAAGCCGTCGAAGTAATGCTCGGCATCGAAAACCACACGCCGGCCTGCCGCCTTCAGAAACGCCACCGACTCGGCGATCATGCGCAGATTCTCATCCAGCGTGGTGCGCAGGGCCCGTTCCACCTGAGCATCCCAGGTTTTGCCCACAATGGTAACCACCGGCGCCCCGCAAGCCAAAAGGTCCGTCAGCCCCTGGTCTTCCTCCGCGGCCACTCCCTTGCGGCAGGTGGAGCCGAAGGCGGCAATTTGGGCATGGCGCAGCCCCATTTGCTGCACTTGCTGGAAGAAGGCCACATCCTTGGGGTTAGAAGCGGGAAAGCCGCCTTCGATGTAATCGATGCCGAACTCGTCCAGCCGCTGCACGATGCGCAGCTTGTCTTCCAGCGACAACGTGATGCCTTCGCACTGCTCGCCATCACGCAGCGTGGAGTCGTAGGTGAGAATGTGTTTCGCGGTCATGGCAGGCCCCTTGCGTCATGGGATACAAGCACGGCGGGCCCGGCAAACTGCAAGCGCCATCGGCCCCTCGCGCGTGGGCGTATTGTACGCTTTCGCCCTCCAGCGGAAGAAAGCAGTTTTGCAAATGGCATTTCCTCGCGCTGCGGGCGCGGGGCCGCCCGACGCATCCCCGGCAAACGGGCGCTGAAGCGGCAGTCAGCCGGCGCTTAGCTGAGGTCCACCTTGCGCCTCACCACGAAAACGGAGAGAGCCACGCAGCCCACTGCCGCCAAGATGAAGCTGACCATGCGCACCACCGACACCGCGCCAGTGGCAAGGTTGGCCATCCCCCATCCATAGCTGTAGCCGCCCGTAGTAAGCGCAATCACGTCCGCGATGGAAAACGCCAACGAAACCAGCCAACCGACACCCAGGAAGATGCCCACCGCGGCGGCCATCTTGTGGCGCTTGGCCCACCAGGCCCCCAGCGCCAGCGCCAGCCAGGCCAGCCCCAGCTGATACCCGATGCTGATGACGGTGTTCACCGTTCCGGCAACAGCGGCCACCGGCTCGGCGTCGTTGAAAAAGCCGAAGCTGCCGCCCAGCATCGCCAGAATTACCGTGGTAGCAGAAGGCCCATACTCTCCCATGATGGTTGTCAGCATCGCCGAGTACACTGCGATGGCAAGGACCACTCCCGCCAGCATCAGAATGAAGGCCGCCAGGTACTTCGCCAATACCAGGGCGGCGGTGGAGACGGGCAGCGTAAGGGTGAGGTATCCCTGGTCGGTGAACATGGTGCGGTAGAAGCGACTCACCACCACGATGAACAGGGCAATCACCCCGGCCCACACCACAAAGCCGGAAAACAAGGTGAACAGCACCAGCGCGATGGCAACATCTCCCGCCACGTCGGAGGCGCCAACCTTAAGGCCGCCGTAGTAATCCGAAACGACCTCAATCGCGTTGCAGCTCAGGGTACCGGCCACACCAGCCACCGCCATTATCAGCAACACGATCAGCACCGGTCTCCACAGTCCGCGAAATTCATAGGCAATCAGCTTTCCTAGCATCGGAACTCCTCCCGGAAAAACGCGTCCAGCGTGGTGCCTTTTTCTTGGGTTACATAGGTCACTGGCGCGTGCAACAGCATTTGGCCGTAGCGCAGCAGGATGAAATCGTCCAGCACCTCTTCCACATCGCGCACCAGATGCGTGGACAGGATGATGGTGGCGCCGGGGCGATACCCTTGGATGATGGTTTGCAGAATGTAATCGCGCGCCGCCGGGTCAACGCCACCGATGGGCTCGTCCAGCAGGTACAAGGCGGCATGGCGGGCCATCACCAGCACCAGCTGCACCTTTTCCACCGTGCCTTTGGAAAGCGACGAGCAAGCAGCCGCCTCGTTCACCCCCAGGTGCGCCAACATGTCGTGGGCCATAGGCAAGTCGAAGTCGGCGTAAAAGTCGGCGAAATAGGCCAGCATGTCCCGCACTCGCATGGAGCGGGAGAAATAGGGGCGCTCGGGCAGGAAGGACACCTGCGCCTTGGTTTGGGGGCCCACCGCCATGCCGTTCACAAGGATGTTTCCGCTGGTGGGATGCGATACGCCGGCAATCATCTTCAGCAGCGTGGTTTTGCCGGAGCCGTTGGGGCCCAAAAGCCCCACGATGCGGCCGGCCGGCACAGTGATGTTGAAGTGGTCGAGCGCCACGGTGGCGCCGTACACCTTGGTGAGGTCGCGGCACTGCAGAAGCGGCGCGGCGGGCGCAGGGGCCGGACCTGCGGGCTGGGGCGCCGCAGTGGGCGCCGGGGCCGCAACGGCCGAGACGGGAGCAGTGGGGGCAACCGGCGCGTCAGGCACATTGGGCGCAGGCTGAGGCGCGGCGGACACGGCGGCCGCAGCAGGGGCCGGCTGGGGCACGGCAGCCGCAGTCGGCGCGGCGGCCGGGGCGGGCTGGGGCGCCGGGGCCGGATTCGCTTCCAGCTCTGGGGCGACAGGAGCGCAGGGAGGCTGTTCGGTCACAGAGCTCTCCTTCTCGATGGGGGCCAATAAGGCCATTCTACCATTCGCCCGGCCATCCCCGGAAAACCCGCCAATACGCCAGAACCCTTAAGGCTCCCTTGCCCAACTCCGCAACTGCAGAAAAGACGGTGGGCAACAAGCGGGAAATCCCGTACAATAGATGGGCTATGCGCCCCTGTAGCTCAGCGGATAGAGCGTCGGTTTCCTAAACCGTGCGTCGGAGGTTCGAGTCCTCTCAGGGGCGCCATTTTTTTCACCGCCGCCGCTGCCAGGCGCTCACCACAGGAATCACCCGCCAAATTACGGACGATTCGCCTCCCCCCACACGCACAGCTGGTCCAGCACCGTCATCAACGAGGCGCCGCGTGGATTTCGCTAAATTCCAGCCGATCGTGTACGACTCAACTCTCCGCATCTACCGCGCAGTGGGCGAAGAGGTGGGCGGCGCCTGGGAAGCCGGCAAGGTTTTCATGGGCTAGCGCGCCGCGAACGCGTGCATACGCAACCGCCGCACGCGCAGGCGAGCGCAATATATCGGTCTTGTGACGTGAGGGGCTTTAGGGTCCCTCGCTCGTTTACAATGGTGAACATACAGGACAACTGAAGAAAGGCCGCAACCCTCTGTACGGGGTTCGCTTTCGTCATCCGCAACCAACCGTCAGGGGGTGTGCATGCTCGATTTGAAACGCGTGCTGGCCGCCGCCCCACGTAAGCCTGACGGTACCCCCTTGGAAGAACTGCTCACCCCTTGGGGCGAGGCGCTTTTGCAGGGCGAAGAATCGCCCGAACCCCTGCACCCGCACCCGCAATTCGCCCGCGACTCCTTCGTCTGCTTGGAGGGAATGTGGGATTACGCCATCGTGGACGCCCCCGAAGCGGCCACCGCCCGGCGCGATGTCCCTGCCCCGGCCACCTGGGACGGCACCATCCGCGTGCCGTTCTCCCCCGAAGCGCCGCTTTCCGGCGTGGGGCGGCAGCTGCAGCCGCGCCAGCTGCTGTGGTACCGGCTGCGCACCGCATGCCCGGCCGTCGGTGCGGGCCAGCGGCTCATCCTGCACTTCGAGGCGGTGGACTGGGCTTGCCGCTGCATCGTAAACGGCTGCGAGGTGGGCGGCCACACCGGCGGCTACATGCCGTTTTCCTTCGACATTACCGAAGAAGCGGCCACGGGCGGCGCCCAGCTGGAAGTGCAGCTATGCGTGTGGGACCCCAGCGACAGCGGCGTGCAGCTGCGAGGCAAGCAACGGCTGCAGCGGGGCGGCATCTGGTACACCGCCCAAAGCGGCATTTGGCAAACCCCCTGGCTGGAAGCAGTACCGAACGTGCACCTGCGCCAAGCGCGCATCTTGCCCGACCCCGACGGGGAAATGCTGCAAATCATCGCCACCGCCAACGCCCCCAGCGAGGTGCCGCTGCAGGTGCGCGTTTTCGCCGATGGCGGCCTTGTAGCGGAAGGGCAAGCCACCGCCACCGAACCTTTCCCTGCGCTTTTGCAGAAAGAGCGCGAGTTTGACCAGGCCATTTCCGTCGCGGTGCCCGTGTCGCGCCCGCGGCTGTGGAGCCCCGACGACCCCTTCCTCTACCAGCTGGAGCTCACCTTGGGCACCGATCGCGTGCGCAGCTACTGCGCCTTCCGCACGGTGGCCGTGCAAGCGGGCGCCGACGGCCTGCCGCGGTTTTTCCTGAACCATCAGCCGCTGTTCATCCGTGGCGTACTTGACCAGGGCTATTGGCCCGATGGCCTGATGACCGCCCCCAGCACCGAGGCGATGACCCACGACATAACCGCCATGAAAGACGCCGGCTTCAACCTGCTGCGTAAACATATAAAAGTGGAACAGGACCGCTGGTATTACCTCTGCGACAAGCTGGGCATGCTGGTGTGGCAGGACATGGTGAGCGGCGGCGGGCCCTTGAGCCCTTGGCACAGCAGTTACAAGCCCACCTTGTTCCGTAACAGCTGGACGACGAAGGCAGACACCGCGCCCCGCGACTGGCGCCACCTTTCTGCCGATTCGGCCGACTACCGGGCCGAATGGCTGGCCACCTGCGTGCTAACGGTGCGCTATTTAGAGAACCACCCCTCCGTGGTGATTTGGGGGCTATTCAACGAAGGCTGGGGGCAGTTCGACGCGCGCGCTGCAACGGAGATCGTGGAATTCATCGACCCCACCCGCCCCATCGATGCCACCAGCGGCTGGTACGATCAAGGGGTCGGCCACTTCTTCAGCGTGCACAACTACTTCCGGCCGCAGGAGGTGTTCCGGCAGCCGGCGCCCAGACGCGCCTTCGTGGTTTCAGAGTTCGGGGGCATCAGCTTCCCGGTGCCGGGCCACTGCGCGCTAAAAACCCAGTACGGTTACGGCACCGCCCACTCGCCAGAGGAGTTCGCTGTGGCCCTGCGAGAAGCGTTATCCCAGATGGACGCACTCGAGGCGGAGGGGCTGGCCGGCTTCGTGTACACCCAGCTTTCCGATGTGGAAGAGGAAACGAACGGCCTGCTCACCTACGACCGCCGCGTGAACAAGATGGATGCAGGTGCCCCCGATGCTGCCCGCTCCTGAAATCGTGCGGGCGGAGTTCAACCGCCGCTTCGCGCAAAGCCCGGAAAATGCCACCAATTACCTGCACCAGCTGGGCGTGGACAGCGGTTACATCAAGCTAGCCGCGCTGGAGCGCAATATCTGTTGGGAATCCGCCAGCCCCTGGAGGCCGCTGGAGCTGACAATCAACTGCAGCAAACCGGAGAAAGACCCACGCGCCATTGCAGCAGCCGCAAGCCGTGGGCCGGCGATGGAGTCCCCGGATTGCGGCAGCGCCTGCTCTGGTTCCCCCAGCGGCGCGCCCCAGTGCGATCTGTGTTGGGAAAACGAAACCTGGCCCGGAAGCCCCGAACACCCCGCCAAACCGGGGCTGCGCATCGCCGCCATCCCACTGGGCAGCGAAACCTGGGGACTGCAGTATTCCCCCTACGGCTACTTCCCCGAACACTGCATTGCGCTGGCCGCCCAGCACCGCCCCATGGCTATCACTCCGGCCGCCATCGAACGGTTGCTCGACTTCACGGATCTGTTCCACTTCTACTTCATCGGCTCCAACGCCGATTTGCCCATCGTGGGCGGATCCATCCTCTCCCACGACCATTTCCAAGGCGGGCGCCATGTGTTTCCCCTGATGAAAGCCCCCTTGCGCGAAGAGGTGTCCCTGCCCGCCTTTCCCCAGGTGCAAGCTGGCATCGTTAGTTGGCCCGCCAGTACGCTGCGATTGCGCTCCGCCAACCGCCAGCAGTTGCAGGCTGCCGCCGAGCGCATCCTGGCCGTTTGGGAGGAATTCTCGTTCCCTCCCACCAGCGTTTTTGCCCACGGCGAAGATGGCGAAGGACGCCCCGTTCGCCACAACACGCTGAACCCCATCGTCCACCGAGAGGACTCCGATTACGTGCTTCACCTGGTGCTGCGCAACAACCGCACCGATGCCGCGCACCCGTGGGGCATCTTCCATCCCACCGAAAACCTGCATCATATTAAAAAGGAGAACATCGGGCTCATCGAAATCATGGGGCGGGCCATCCTGCCCGGCCGCCTGGCGAAGGAGCTGCCGGCCGTCCAAGAACTGCTACTGGAGGCAGCCTCTGCCGAGCTGTCCCCGGAAGAGGTAAGCCGCCGCGCAGCCGCCAACCCCCTCACCGCCCCCCACGCCCCCTGGGCCACCGCCATCTACCAACGCCGCCGCGCAGCCCTCCGCCGCTCAATCCCCAGCGGTTCGCCGTCAGACGGCCCCTCCCCTCTTGCCCCGTGGATGCAGGATGCGGTTACGGCCGCGTTCGCCCAGGTGCTTGCCTGCACCGGCGTGTTCAAAGATGATGAAATTGGGCGCGCCGGATGGGCCGCATTTCTCGAAAAGGTGAACGCATGAGTCAAACCCACGAACAAATTCGCCCTCAGATGGAGGGGCTATTCCATCAGAATTTCGGCACCCTGGGCGAAAACGCCGTGCTGGCCAGCGCCCCGGGCCGCGTCGAGCTGGCGGGGAACCATACCGACCACCAGGGCGGACACACCATTTCCGCCGGGCTGAACCGCCGCGTCTACGGCCTGGCATGCCCCAATGGCTCCCGCATGGCGCGCGTGTGGATGGATGGATTCGGCCGCACCGAGGTAAACCTGGACGACCTGGTCCCCGTGCCTGCTGAGCTCAACAGCTCCACGGCCCTTATCCGCGGCATGGCGGCCGCCTATGCCCAGCACGGCGGAACGCCTGCCGGCTTCGATGCCGTAGTGGTTTCGGAAATCCCCATTGGCTGCGGCGTGTCCTCCTCCGCCGCCTTCGAGGTGCTGATGGGCGCCCTCATTCGCGAAACCGCCACCGCCGGCTGGCCCGCTCCCCCCGAAGCCGCCAGCGTCTCTGCCGCCATGGCCACCGGCCGCCCTGCGCCCACCGAGTCCAACAGCGCCCCCGCGTCCACCCTCACCAGCTGGCCCGAGCCCACCGAGGCCGCCTTCTCCCCCACCGCATGGTCCGATGAAGCCGCAATTGCCAGCAACGCTTCCTTCGATTTTCGTAGGGCAGAGATTCTATCTCTGCCTAGCCAACCGGCCGCGAACCCTCAGGCCGCCCCCACTCCCGGCCAACTGGTGCAATTGGCGCTCGATGGTCAATTCGCCGAGGCCCATTACTTCGGCAAACCCACCGGCGCCCAAGACCAACTGGCGTCGGCGTTCGGCGGCATCGTGGCGCTAGACTTCTTGGAGAACCCACCGCAAGTGACCCCCATTTCCGCCGACTTCGCCGCCAGCGGCTACGCGCTCATGCTCATCGACAGCCGCTGCGACCACTCCCAATACACCGCGCAGTTCAACAGCATCCCCTCCGATATGCTGCAGGTGGCGGCCTTGTTCGGCAAACGCCGGCTCGCAGACGTGGGGGCCAACCTGCTGCTCTCACGTTTCCCCGAAGTTCGCGAAGCCGTGGGCGACCTTGCCGCCATGCGCGCCCTCCACTACTTCAATGAAAACGCTCGCGTGCAACAGCAAGCCACCGCCCTCCGAGAGGGTAACTTCGCCGCATTTGTCCAGATGGCGGGCGAAAGCGGCGCGTCGTCGGCCATGTTCCTGCAAAATGTCAGCCCTCAACCCGCAGGCAATCTCCTACGGGAAACCGATGCCCTCCCTTCATCCTCCCCCGCCCAAGCTGGCCCCGCCGTTCTCCCGTCCGAGGCCGCCCAAGCTACGCCACCGCAACCGGCCATGGTCATCCAGGCCGTATGTGCCGCACTGCTACAGAGGGAAGGCTCCTGGCGCATCCATGGTGGCGGCTTCGGTGGCAGCGTGCTGGCCTTCGTGCCCAATCACTGCGCCGGCGAATTCGCTGCAGCTCTCGACCGCACGTTGGGCTATCCCGCCTGCCACCCCATAGCCGTTAGCCCCCAAGGCCTTCTCGTCGGATAAGCGAAAAGGGCGGCATGCCCCATCGCCACGCCGCCCCTGCCACGGCGCGCCCCGCCGCCACGGCGCGTCCACAGCACGTGGATCCTATCCCCCTGGATTCTCCATTCCTTGCCACGTCGCGCCACATCTGACCCCCTGAGCCACGCCATCTCCCTCATCGCGCTCAACGCGGGAGCCTGCCTCCGTGACACGTTGGCTCCTGCGCTTCTGCGTACAAAACCGTCATTTTTATGCAAAAGTCAGCCAGCCCTGCACAAAACTGACGGCTTTGTACGCATTTCGGGCCTTTTCCTGGGCAGAGCAAACGCCTCGCTGTGGTGCGCCAATGATTCCTGCGCTTTGACCTGGGGAAACTCATGGTGCTAAAACGCCATCTTTCCCGAAGGGCAGGCGATGCGCCGGTGCGTGTCCCCATTTGCGTACAAAACCGTCAGTTTTGCGCAAGCAGGGTACGCGATTGCATGAGATCGACGGTTTTGTACGCAAAAGATGAGCCGTCCCGCACAATTTCTACGGCATGGGGCTCGCTCGCTGCAGGAAGGGACGAATCGTGACAAGAGACACAAGGGTCTCCAGATGGCGAACACCCCTTTTAAGGGCGTTCGTGGTCCACGCTCCTTCCTCGGGTGCTCCCGCCTCAAGGAGCACCGGCTCGGCTCTGGGACTGCGCAGAGGGGCAAGATGCTGACGGGCATTCGAATCATTGCTGGGATAGCCGGTTATTCCAGCCATTATACGTATGCGGGCAAAATGAGACCTTCGTCCCGTCCCTTCCAGGCATGAAAAAGCCCCCGGCCCACATTCGGGCCGGGGGCTTTCGTTCGCATCGGGTATGGGGCGCGCTTTTCGCACGGTCTTCGACGGATTCAATCTGCCGAAATCCTTGAGTTCCCGCCTGCCTATTCCAGCGGAATCGCAGGGCATAGCGCCCCTGCCAACATCCACCGCATAGGAGCATCGTACCCCCCCCCGGCGACCGCGGCACCGCACGCAGGGGCAGCGCCGGCAGCGGCTCTCCGTCCTGTACGGCAGCATCGGTAGCACCGGTCCACCCCGTACGGGGGGGGCGACACCAGCAACCGCTCCACTCTACGCGGGGCAGCGCTAGCAGCAAGTTTGCCGCGGGGGGGCAGCGCCGGCAGCTACTTCGCCAGAGACAAGATGACCTTTAGGTACTCGGCAGCGGCGCCATAGAAGGGCACGCGGGCCTCCTCCATCACCTTGTCAGCGAAACGGGGCATCCAGATGTCCACGTGGCTGATGAGGAACTGGTCGTATGCCGCCTCGGGCGAACCGTCCGGCAACTGATCCACCGTGATGCCGCTTTCCTCCGGCAGCGCCGCGCCGGCAGCCAACGCCGCCAGAAACTGCATCAGCTCGCACTCGGTGGCCACGTGGTCCAGCGGCTCATTGGTGCCCTCGGGGCGTCCCAAGCCGCACGCCTTGCAGAAGCGCTCCACTTCCATTGAGTGGGGGTTCACGAACAGCAGCGGCTGGACGCCGTCATCGGCGGCCCGCCACACGCCCTCGTAGGGCGAGCACGCCGGAGTGGGCGCCCCCACGAACAGGCGCGTTGCCTCAGCGCGAATGGTGTGCAGGAAGGTGTCCACGATGGCGTCGGATTCCTGCGGCGCGTCCTGGGCCTCTTCCATCACGGGCAGCTGGCCGAAGCCCTCCGGCAGCTTCCCGCCCAGCGCTTCCACAATCTCCACGGCCGCGGCAGTCCATTCGCCGGACACAACCGCCTCGGCGGTTTCGCGGTTCGGGTAGCGGAACGAGAACGCCGCCATCTCCCAAGCCGTCGCCCATACGCTGGCGTTTTCCTTATCGATAGCCATATCCATCCTTTCATGATGTGGTATTAGCAAAAGTATAGTGCAGCGCCACCTTAAAGGGGCCCTATGCGCAGAAAAAGCGGGGGCACGCTAGGCACCCCCGCCGCATGAAGTGGGCTATTTCTTCAAAGCGCCGGCAATCCAGGGAATGTGCACCGCCACGTGCACCAGCAGCAGCGCCAACAGCATCTTGGCGGCCACGGCGTGCAGCGGATCCCAGAAATAGTAGCCATCGGCGAACAGGCCGAAGGCGGGCAGCACCGTGCCGGAAACCATCACGCCAGACACCACGCACAGCGCAGTCACCAACAGCACCAGCACGTTCAGTATGGTGAGGCCCAGCCCCTTGCCGCCGGTGCCGCGCCACATGCCGCGGGCAGCGCAATGGGCGGCCAGCAGCACAAAGGCGCCCAGGCCCACCCACTCGTGCACGGGGATGCCGGTGATGCCGGGATTGGCCGAAGCTAAATACACCGCCAGCACCACAACATCGAACACCAATCGCTTGCGAGCGAGACGCTTGCGTCCGGGGGTGGAAAGCGCCTTGGGATTCAGCTCATCGGACGCAAGCTCCGCTGCCAACTGGGCATCGCTCTGGATTTCTTCCTGAGGGTCAGTTCCCGTCATTGCAGTTGCGGAATCGGTCATTTCTTGCCCTCCTTCCGCGACAAAACGTTCACCACAATAATCAAGCCCACCACTAAGGCCACCGGCATCAGGATCCACACGTTAAGGCTGGCATCCGAAGCCTGGTGATAGCGGTTGGTAAGGCTGTCCCAAGCGTGGCACTCGGTACTTTGGCAGCCGGCCTCCGGGCAGGTCATCTGGGTGATGCCATCGGGCTCGGGCACGTTGTCGAAACCGTGGCACGTGCCGCTGGCACAGCCGGTGGCCGGACACGGCGAGTCTACGGCGATGGGGGCAATGGCGCTCTTCGGCTCCAGGGCGAACCCCACCCCCACAACTGCCACGCAGAATGCCAGAAGCACTCCTAAAGTGATGAGAGCCTTCTTCACGAGTTCCCCTCTCTCGCTCTCCCTTGCAGTTCTCTCTGTCATATACTGTCATACTCACTAGCAAAAGGCAATCGCTATCACCTTGCTATTTTTACAAAGTTTCAACCTCTAAAGTCCGGCGGCACGCATGCCAGGACATCCCTTGTCTGTTTCGGACGAAATCGCGCAGCGGCCCTTGATGGCACTGGCCGCTTATGCGAAAGGGGCGCCCCGCGAAGGACGCCCCCTCCCTCGCAAACCCGCATCGGTTTGGGAAGGCGATGTTGGGTGACGACTACTCGTCAGCCGGCTTCAGGGGCAGCAGCTTCAGCCCCAGGAAGAACACCAGGAAGGACAGCCCCACAACGCCCAGGGCGATGCCGAACTCGATGGGAGTGGGCCAGTACACCAGCCCCTGATAGGCCTGGGCCATGTTGCCCTCCCAGTCGGTGACGGTGTAGGGGGTGAGCACGGCGGGCCAGTCGATGTTGGCCACCTGGAAGCCGCCCACCAGCAGCTGCACGCGCTTGCAGAAGATGGCCAGTATCGCGGCTATGCCGGCCGCCGCCAGCAGCGGGGAGGTGCGCAGCTGCGGCACCACGCAGATGATCACGGCCAGCACAGAGAGGACGATCTCGCCCCAGAAGAAGGGGGCCAAGGGACCCGACACCAACATGGACACGATCTCGGCGCCGGAAGCGGCCGGGAAGCCCTCGGTGAGCAGGTCGCAGCCGAAGAAGTAGAGGTCCACCAGCAGGAACACGGCCAGCAGCTTCGCCAGCTTCACCAGGTCGGCCTGGTCCCAGGCGAGGTAGCCGGCGGCCCGCAGGGCCACGGCGGCGCAGATCACGAGGCCGGTGCCGCAGACCAGCGCCGAGCTCACGAACCAGGGGGCCAGCAGGGCGGTGTGCCACATCTCGTGGGACTGCTGCAGGCCGAAGATCCAGGCGGTGACGGAGTGCACCATCACGGCGCAAACGAGCGCGACGACCGAGATGACGCGCAGGGCGGCGTGGGAGACCTTGCCC